>Ga0160467_100223_pt1 | contig 73030 bp, 64 predicted proteins | sample HID1972I_E11MG_FD_108221 | JGI IMG/M metagenome (GOLD analysis project Ga0160467, IMG submission 108221) | Enriched pill bug-associated microbial communities from UW Madison campus, WI, USA - HID1972I_E11 MG | ecosystem: Host-associated > Arthropoda: Insects > Digestive system > Unclassified ... | reverse complement strand
GCTTAGCACCTGACATTACTGCCAGTAGCCCAAGACTCGCTATTGGTGACGCGGCTGCACGTCTTACCAAGCAGGGTTTCCACCTGCTAAACTATCTGACCTTGCTCGGTCGCTCAGGCTTCTTAGTTCCGTTACAACTCTTTCGATCGTCCACTATCATCGGACGTGTAGGATCATCGGACGTGTAGGATCATCGGATGTGTAGGATCGAACTTTTTCGGTAGTGCCCTCTTCAGTTAGTTTTGTACCACTAACTGAAGAGGCACTACTTTACTTTATAGCCACTTTTGTCTTTATAGTTACGAGCTAATCATCACTACATAAACGGTAAGTCTAGCTCGCAAGTAGCATACAAATCTTCATTAGATCCCAACACAAAAAAATCCCGCTGCAATAACAGCGGGATACTGGAACTTTTCACTACAACAATAATCAGTGATTTATATACTTTAATGCTGTAACTTAAAATACAGGAACAAGCGCTCCCTCGTAAGTTTCCTCGATAAACTGTCTTACTTCATCTGTAGTTAAAGCTTTCACGAGCTTTTGAATCGCATCAGAGTCTTTATTATCTTGACGTGTAACTACAATATTCGTGTAAGGAGAATCTTTATCCTCGATGAACAGTGCATCTTCATTCGGATTTAGTTTTGCATCTAAAGCAAAATTCGCATTGATCAACGCAAAATCAACCTCATCCAATTGACGTGGAAGCATTGCTGCGTCAACCTCAATAATGTTTAGATTTTTAGGATTTTCAGCGATATCCTTTTTCGTTGCTTCAATGCCTGCATCTGGATTCAACGTAATTAGACCTTGTTTTTCTAGCAGCAGCAACGCGCGTCCACCGTTCGTCGGATCATTAGGAATCGCTACTTTTGCACCATCAGCAATTTCTTCAGCTGATGTATATTTTTTTGAATAAGCACCAAACGGCTCTACATGAATGCCTGCCACAGAGACGAGATCAAATCCTCTTTGTGCATTTTGCTCATCAAGATATGGTTGATGTTGGAAGTAGTTTGCATCAAGCTGCTTTTCATGCAACTGTACGTTAGGCTGTACATAATCTGTAAACTCTTTAACCTCTAGTTCAATACCTTGTTCTTCCAAAGTAGGAGCAATGAATTTAAGAATGTCAGAGTGTGGAAAGGTTGCACCCACTACCAACTTCTCAAGCTCCACTGGTGTTTCTGTTGGCTCAGAGCCAGTTTGCTTGTTACCAGCATTATTTGCTGCGTTATTAGCAGCATTGTTTCCTTCGCCGCAAGCTGCTAATACCAAGATTAAAGCTAATGTAAGTAAAGACAATGACCATTTTTTCATAACAGTATTCCCTCCATATTATCTTGTTGTAAATAAGGCTTAATCTATATATTTATTTCCTTATTTCCTTGAAAAATAAATGACTAATCGGTCGCCAAGCATTTGTAATATCTGCACTAATACGACCATGCATGCTACAGCTATGATCATAATTTCAAGTTCATAACGGTAGTAGCCATAACGAATCGCCAAGTCACCTAGACCACCGCCACCTACCATACCTGACATCGCTGTATAGGAAACTAACGTAACCACTGTGATCGTCATACCTGCGATGAGACCCGGTAAGGATTCTGGTAATAGTACTTTCCGAACGACTTGCATCGTCGTAGCCCCCATTGCATAAGAGGCTTCAATTACTCCTCGATCCACCTCACGTAACGAGGTTTCGACAAGCCTTGCAAAAAACGGTGCTGCTGCAATAACTAGTGGCGGGATTGTTCCTTCTACTCCGGTTGAAACTCCCATAATTGCACGTGTGACAGGGATAAGAGCTACGATCAATATAATGAATGGAACCGAACGAATAATATTTACAATGAGTGACAACACTCGGTAGATAAATTTTAATACGATTGAATTACTTTTTGAGAATATATATAGGACGACGCCAAGTGGCAGCCCAATTATAATCGTAAACAGCGTAGAAAATCCCAACATGAGGAGAGTATCTTTCGTCGCTTGCCACATCTCTGTCCAATCAATTGCAGAGAAATCCATTACTCCATCACCTCCACATCAAGATCATGCTCTTTCAGCATCAGAATCGTACGCTGTACTGCCTCATCTGTACCCTTTAGAGCAACCGTCATTTTCCCATATGGAGTATCTTTAATTGTGGAAATCTCACCTTGTAATATCGCAAAGTCTACTCCTGTTTCTCTTACGACCTGAGACAGTGTCGATTCATACGTTTTTGCTCCAAGATAAGTTATCTTCACCAATCTTGTCCATTGTTGACCTGATCGCAATTCTGATAATTTCATATCATCGCCACCGATGGAATCACGATTGACGAACTCCTTCGTAATTGGATGCTTTGGCTTTAAGAACACTTCCGTTACAGGCCCCACTTCCACGATGCCTCCATCGTGGATAACCCCAACACGATCACATATACTTTGAATAACGTGCATTTCATGAGTAATAAGCATAATCGTCAAGTTGAATCGCTTGTTTATGTCTAAAAGCAAGCTAAGAATAGAATCCGTCGTCTGTGGATCCAGTGCAGAAGTAGCTTCATCACAAAGCAACACATCGGGATCATTGGCAAGAGCACGCGCTATACCGACACGTTGCTTTTGACCCCCTGATAGCTGTGCAGGATATTTGCTTTGATGCTCCTGTAAACCAACTAAATGTATCAATTCGTCCACTTTGCGCTTAATCTCATGTTTAGCAGTTCCTCTTAGCGTTAGCGGGAATGCGATATTATCATACACCGTAGCAGAGGATAATAAATTAAAGTGTTGAAAAATCATACCAATCTTCCCTCGATGCTGCTGTAGCTCTTTTTTGCCTAATTGTGTGAGCTCAACACCACCTACCCATACTTCCCCGTCGGTAGGTCTTTCTAGCAAGTTAATACATCTAATTAACGTGCTTTTCCCTGCTCCAGAATGACCAATTACACCGAATATCTCACCCTTTTTTACGTGCAGGTTGAGTTCAGATAGCGCAGTCGTCTGTTTTTTCTTTTTTCCATATACTTTAGTTATATTTGTTAGCTGGATCAAAGGATCTACCTCCTACTTACTTGAGGCTATAATATATAATTTTAAGCAATTAAAAGCATTATATGTTATATCCGACTATTCCTGTTTGTTTTATTTGATATGAATACTATACAATAAATTGTCTCGATTGTCTCTTATATTTTTTTCTTAAAATTTGTACCTATTCAATGGATTGGCTCTTTAAGCTCAAGCGACAAAATTCAGTAACTGAAATCCACAAAAAAAACGACCATGCATCGGTGTGCACAGCCGCATCTTATCAATCTTATTCACCGTTTTCGCTACGGGCGATTTCTTCATAAATTGCTTGCACGCGATCCCATTCCTCATCGTCTTCGATGCCAACGAGGAAAGTTTCTTCTTCCTCTTCTTCTACTCGGAAAATAACACCATCGCGTTCAGGATCTTGACGATCTAGCAGAACAGCATACACTTGATCTTCTGATTCAAAAGTGTATACCATTACCATTTCACGTTCTTCGCCTTCATCATTAGCTATTATAAATACATGCTCCTCATGCTCATGGTCATGATCATGTCCGCATCCACAGTCTGGTCCGTGTTCGTGTTCACTCACAGTCGTTACCTCATTTCAATTTGTAATTTAGAATATGTAAACCATTCTATCCTAACAGAATGTTTTAACACGGTCAAATTGAATTATGTGGAGGTAATTATTTTCTCGGATGTCACGACCCAATCCTCGCTAGATTCAGTTAGCATATAACAGCGAAGAATATATTTGCCAGAGGAACTAAAACGGTAGCTCATCTCATCTGTGACGAACCAATAATTGTCTCTGTTCTTATCTACAGGAATTTTTTGAATAAGTGTTTCCTTGCCGTTAGGATCAATGATTGCAAATTTGACGGAATCAAGCTTGAATTGAACATTATCAACTTGAGCAAATACTTTAATCTTACCACTAAAGCCTTTAGCTACTTCTCCAAAAGTGGTTTCTGAGCCACTGCTGCTATTGTACACAAACATATGGACATTCGGATCGTAGATCACTGCAGTTTTGCTGTTCGAATTCCATTCAACAATAGCATGAAGTGATTCCCCAACTTTCCGCAACGGCAAATACGTTGTATTTTCGAGGAGCGCACCAACCTCGCCTAAATTTACACCATTGACCAAAACTTTAATTTTCTGACTAGATGCATTAGCGAATATTATTGTTGAGCTCCATACCATCACTACACAAATGAGCAACATTATTTTTTTACCCTTCATGGACTAAATAACCTCCAGTATATGAGCTTTTCTATAACGTTAGACTGTTGAAAAGATAAAAAGTTGCGTTAGATGAAAGAAAATTAATATTGAAAAATCTGGAATTAGCGAAAATATAGTAACAATTTGTAAGTTAAGCAGCAAATCATGTTGAATATAAGCCTTACATTCGATACAATGCTAGCTATGGAAATTTATTTTCCACACATTAAAATGAACTGCATTTTTTGTGATATAAATTACTGAAGTTCTTATAATAAAAGATTATCTTTAAAGGTGAATGTCATGGGAGGAGGCTTCTGATTGAAAATTACGATGATTGGTACGGGAAATGCTTTTGCAAAAGCCTATTATAATAACAACGCATTAATTGAAACAGAACATATGAAACTTTTAATCGACTGCGGCATTACCTTGCCTCATGCTTTATATCAATCAGGAAGAAAGTTTGCAGATTTAGATGGCGTTCTGATAAGCCACATGCATGCAGACCACATAGGTGGGCTAGAAGAGCTCGCATTTCAAATGATGTATACATACGCCCGAAAGCCGACGCTTTATATTGCGGAGTCCCTCATTAAACCACTTTGGAATCATTCCTTACGCGGTGGACTTGTTCAAGGTGATCTCGACACCATTGACTGCTTTTTTAATGTCATTCCACTTCAGCCGGGAATCGATATCCATTTAGCAAAGGATTTAAAGATCAAGCTATTGCAAACTGAACATATTAAAAATAAAGAAAGCTACTCGTTTATTATTAACGATACATTCTTTTACTCCGCAGACATGATTTTTAACCCTAAACTGCTGTTAAAGCTGCATGAAGCAGGAGTTCATACTTTTTACCATGACTGTCAGCTAGAGGGTCCAGGTTATGTGCACACTACACTAGATGAACTACTAAGTCTTCCGCCAGAGCTGCAACGAAAAATAAAATTGATGCATTATGGTGATACAATTGGGAACTATATCGGTAAGACGGGTGCAATGGAAATTGTAGAGCAAGGAAAACCGTCGATTATCGAATAAGGAGCTGATCCTATGCAACAAGAGCAGCAAGAGGTTGTCGCGGTTCGACGAAACAGTGAAGGAAGTATTGTGGAGTTCAAGCTCTCTTCTGGAGACGTGGTAGATTATTTACAAGCTCAGGAAATGGTAAAAAACGGCGAGATTAAACATTTACAGCTGTTCAAAGGACGGGATCATGAGCAGCATATTCGATCTATCCCCGATGATACGCCAGATAACAATCTCGATCAATTGCCAACCTTTTAAGCGTCAAAAAAGGTAGGATGTCACGATGACATCCTACCTTTTCTTATTTTGAATGCTCGTTAATAAGCTCTTTTCGCATATTCCAAACCATGTCGCTAAGTACAACATCGTACTTTTCAGGATTCAGCTTGCGCAGCGTCTCAGGCCAGAATAGATCAAGCTGTGTACGATGATATGCAGCAATCTCCGTCACGGTTGGCAGCACATAGATAAGCTGACCGCTCGCATAGATCGGTGTTAGTATCGACTCAGCACGATAGTTTTCCACTTTCCTTCTAATAAATGGATGCGAAGAGTCATATAGCATAAGCGGTTCCGTACTTCCTTCCAGTACCTCATCATGCATTACAATATAATCTGCCTCTGCTTTTCCTGTTTCATTGCTTATAATCCGGTATACATTCTTTTTCCCTGGTGTCGTAATTTTTTCCGGATTACCAGATATTTTAATGACAGGCTCATACTCTCCGTCTTTTTCCTTCGCAACTAGCTTGTACACTCCACCTAAAGCTGGATTGTCAGCTGCCGTAATCAGCTTCGTCCCTATCCCCCAGCTATCGATTCTTGCCCCTTGAGCCTTTAGCTCCACAATAATATTTTCATCCAAATCATTGGATGCTACAATCTTTACATGTTGTAAGCCCGCCTGATCCAGCATAGCACGGGCACGCTTGGACAAGTACGCAAGGTCGCCGCTATCTAGGCGAATCGCTTTCAATCGCTTCCCTTTTTCTGCTAGTTTTTTAGCGGTTGCGATTGCATGAGGGACTCCGTCACGAAGTGTGTCGTATGTATCTACAAGTAATGTTACATCGTCAGGCAATGCTTCCGCATAACGATCAAAAGCTTCCTGCTCACTATCATGAATTTGTACCCACGCATGAGCATGCGTTCCTTTGGCTTCCAGATCAAAAAGCATTGCCGCACGTAAATTACTCGTTGCATGAAAACCGACTATACAAGCAGCTCTAGCGCCCCATATCGCTGCATCTGCCTCCTGAGCACGTCTACTGCCGAACTCCATCAGAATGTCGCTTGGTGCAACCTGCTTAATTCGAGCCGCTTTCGTCGCTATGAGCGTTTGAAAATTAACAAAGTTCAAGATCGCCGTCTCAATAATTTGAGCTTCAAAAACTGAAGCCTCCACTCGAATAATCGGTTCATTCGGAAAAATTAGCGTCCCTTCAATCGCTGCATATAAATCACCGTGAAATTTGAATTGACGCAGCTCCTCTAAAAAAGCGAGGTCATAGTTTTCTTCCTGCTTTGCCAAAAAAGCAATATCTTCATCACAAAATCGTAAATTTTCAATATAGCGTATGACCCGCTCCAAACCTGCAGCAACAGCATAGCCATTGCCGAACGGCAGCTTTCTGAAATATACATCAAAAACTGTTTTTTGATGATGAGTATGATGCTTCCAATGCGCGTACATCATATTAATTTGATATTTATCGGTATGCAGCATTAAATGCTGTTCTGTCATAAGTTACACCTGCTCTCTTTCTCATAACCAAGTTGCTTTTAGCTTATTATGAAATGTCTTAATGCCTGTTCTGTCCTGCAGAGCTAAAGCTCACCCTATCATTATGAAGTTTTTTAGCGAGATGTCAATAAAACAAGAAAAGGATGGAAGTTGTGGCTTCCATCCTTTTCTTATTTTATTATGGAGTAACTGGCTTAACCTTATATTCAGAAGCAATATATGTGTCAACAGATACTGTAGAGATGACTTGTGGGTACATTTTGTTAGGATCTGGGTCGATTTGTTTGATCTTCACATAAGCTATACCTTTATCAAAAGAAATCTCAGTAATTGCCATACCATATCCTGGATGAGGCACTGTCGCGCTAACGGTTACTTTGTTTACCTGATCATTAACTTTCTCCGTTTTGAAGTTCACATCAGTAAGCGCTGATTGTTTATTCTCTTCTTCCTTTTCACCGAATGTTTCATCGACGAAAGTTAACGCGTTATCAAGCCAGATCGCAGCTTCTTCTCGTGTAATTGGCTTTGTTGGATTAAAATATCCATCTTTGCTCAATTCAGCGAATTTGAGCAGCAATAGCTTTTGAATTTGATTTTTATATTCTTCTTTTCCTTTGTCTGCATCCTTATAATCAACATACATCATAATTAAAGGATAATCACCATGGCGATCCACTTGATTAATTAAGTGTGCTGCAAATTCTTCACGACTTATTGTGGAATTCGGATTAATATTTTTGTCAAATTCAATGCCGTTATAGTACGCGTGTAAAAATGCCTCCGAATACCATTTATTGTCCTTCACTTTAGTATAAATATCGCTAACCTTAGGTTCCTTCACAAATTTAATATGCGATAGATCAAGCTCGAACGCATCATCAAGCATAACAACTGCCTGTGCATAGCTTAGTTTACCTTGAGGATGATATGAACCCTTACCGTTAGATTCCCCTTTTATAATGCCGCGCTCCTTCAAGTGAATAATGTGCTTCTCGCCTTTTAGACCTTTAATGTCGCTGAATGCTGAAGCAACAGGAGTTAATGCCATCAATGTTAACAACGATAATACGATGGCTACCATACGTTTCCCTTTCACATTAATTCCTCCTCATAGTTATAATGGTTTCATATCGAATAAACGATGATAGTGATCAATTTGTTGCACAGACCAACATAATTTAAGTCAAATGTCCTATCCTATTAATCTTTAGCCTATCCATCCTATGTATTAATACTCACAAAAAATATATTGCTAAATGTTGTATGCTATGCTAATATAGCTATTGTCGCTGTAATTATTATAGGACGGTAACTCAGCGGGAGAGTGCTACCTTGACAGGGTAGAAGTCGTGGGTTCGATCCCCACCCGTCCTACCAGACCAATACATAACTAACCCCCTTGAGTACTCAAGGGGGTTTTTTTTGTTTTTCTAAAGTGAATTCCCTTTAATTCTATCCAAAGTACTCGCTAAAACCGCTAACTTTCTACCTACCGCGCTAGTTAACTGAGGTTTCTGCTACCTTTTTTAATCACTCACTCATTTCCCAAACAACAAACAGACCCTTTACGTAAAGGGTCTGTTTGTTTAATAGCTTAAATTATTACATCTGTCTATTAGCCATTGATTGTTACATTGGTTTTCTTTTGCTCATTCTTCGCTGCGCTTACCATTAATAGTATTCCAGAAATAATATGTAAAACCATACCAACAAAAGGAATCCACGCAACCAATGATGTCACGATCCCCAAAATCGAGCCGTACTTAGCTTCGCCATTTTTAGCAGAAAGTATTAATGTAACGATATGCAAAATAAACATTAAAGCGAGCGGAGTGTAGTAGGTCCCGATAATAAAAGCACCTCCCAAAATAGGGATTCCTAAAAGCACCTCAAAAGACCCAGTAATCCATTTCATGATTCTTGAACTAGTCATATTTACCTCCTAATTTGCTATATTCAGGATAAATATAGCAAATCTCCTAGTTCTAGTCTACTATTATTTTCAATTTCTATTAAAACTAGTTTTGGATAGATATTGGTATTTAAAAAACACTACAAATTGAATCTGCTTTTAATCATTTCAGCAACCTCAGTGGCTGATAATTTTGTATTGTTAATTTTGATATAATTGTTTCTTTTTATCTCGCCTTCATAAGAATTCAGTCTGTGCAGCTCCATCGTTCTCTTTAGTTCCTGTTCAGAACGCACGACATCCCTCTTAGTTGGTTTATGTTCAAGTCTATGCGGTGTTTTGTTACGCTCTATCCGTTCCTCAAGCTCGGCTTCAAGCTCAACGATATAAACTTCTCCGCCCTTTTCTTCAAATATATTACAAACTTTATCAACATAGTCCCAATCACTTTGTAAATCCAAGCCCCATACATAAGTGAAGATCATTCCGTACATATCACTCGCCGCAGCTGCTTCAAAAATATCTTCACGAAATTTATTTACTAATTTCCACATTTCATGATTAAATCCGAAAAGTGGAGCAAGCAATTCAATCGTCATATGATTATGGAACAGCTTTAATTCCGTTTTCTTTTCCAGCTCATGCCCTACGGTCATTTTCCCTACTGCTTGTGGACCAAAGATCAATACAAATTTCACAATATCGCCTCCTGGAATATATTTCAATACTATATCATGAATTGGATTTGATTAGGAGATTAATATAAAGAAAGCATTGAGCAATTAAACGCTCAATGCTTTCTTCACATTCATTAACGCTTTTTACTTAAAAAAGTCCAACGCTCGTAGCGCGATAACAGTCGCCTCTGCACGTGTTGCTGCCTGATTAGGCTTAAATGTACCATCCGTATTGCCCTGGATAAGTCCATGCTTTACCGCAATCGCTACATATTTTTGTGCCCAAGCTGGAACATCTGATGCATCTTTGAAGGTCAACGCAGCTGATTCTTCCTGCTCAAGCCCTAGTCCTTTTACGAGCATAACAGCCATCTCCACGCGTGTAATGCCCGCAGAGGGACGGAATGTATGATCTGTAAAGCCCGTCACAATTCCTGCTTCTACCGCACCTTGGATTGCATCCTTAGCCCAGCCTTGAATCGCGTCAGCATCTGCGAACGTTAATTCTCCTTTTGGAGCATCAAGCTTCAACGCTCTTGCTATTATTGCTGTGAATTCAGCACGATTAATCGTTTGATTAGGCTTAAACGTTCCGTCCGTGTACCCATTAATTAGGTTAAGACTAATAGCACGCTCAATTGCAGCTTTTGCCCAGCTTTCTGAAATATCTTTAAGCTGTGGCAAAGCTGGTGCTTCACTATTATCAGTTTGCTCTTCAGAAGACTCATTCTCAGTAGACGGATCAACAGACTCTTCATCCTCTTGTTCAGTTTCAGCAGTTGGCGCAGACGAATTGCCTTTACTATAGCCTTCATCCTCCCATGCATCGACCTTAGAAGGCTCACCAAACGTAAATTGAATAGAGTGTGTTGTATCATATAACACTTCGCCGTTTTCAGTAGCTATAACATGTACAGCTGCATCAATAGTCCCTTTTAAAGTCGAAACTTCAAAGCTATATCGTACAACATCTGATCCTTTGTACGTAGCCGCTACCGACGCTTTTTTTCCTTCAACTGTTAAGCTTTTAATCATCGATGCATTATTCATCGCAACATAAACCTTCAAGTTATTTTTAGTGACATTAAGTCTGGCATCACCATCAATATAACCATCCATAATTGATGTTTCTTTACTGTTATTTTTGAGTGCAGTCATGCTAACCATATACTTTCCAACTTCTAAACCAGACTCTTCATGGACGACAACAGGAGCTGGCGTCGCTCCAGATGATCCATTACTTGAAAGCTCTTTGTTCAATGCAATCGTAGCTGAATTCAACGCTGCTTTGCGAGTAAGCAGATTCTGAGCCGCTTTAGCATTATTCAGCGCCTTCGTTAAAGCAGTTCCTTTATTGCTTATAAGCTCAGCTTTTGCAATGGCATCGCTTAATGCTTTACGATCTTCATCTGTAGCATCTTGATTAAGTACCACGTATTGCTCGTGCTGTCCAACAAAAGAGCCAGCAGTGTATTTCACATCGCTTAGGACAGGCTCAACGACAGAAGATAGCTCATAGTCATAAATAATATGTGTGTAGCTTCCAGGCTCACCTACATAAGCTACCAGCTGTCCCGTCTTACCCTCAACTGTAAATTGCAAGTCATAGTTTGTTGTTACTTTTAGACGAAGATAAAGCTTACCTGCAGCTTCATAAGTCTTTGGTTCCGTTAAAAAGCTAGCAAAGCTTGTATTAAATGATGTATTTAGGTCTGTAGATTTCACATAATCAATCGTTGCTTCCTTTAAAGTCGCAAGAACATCTTCATTCTTTGTTACAAGTTCATTTAAACGCTCTACATGAACTACAAGCTCTGATTTTTTCGATACATTGTTTAGACTTGCTTCAGCTAATGTAATAGCCGTCACTAATGCTGCGTCTTTATTCTCTACTTTTTTCGCAGCTTCAATTGCATCGGCTAATGCACTTCGATCCTCATCTGTTGCATCCTGGTTAATAACGACATACGCATTATAAGATCCAGAATGTGAACCTGCAGTATAGGAAGCATTCCATAGAAGTGCTTTTTCTGTTGTCGCAATCTCATAATCTAAAATATAATGAGAAGCTACTTCTGGGTTGCTTTCATTTTGATAAAGTGCCTGCACTAGCAAACCGTTCGAACCATCTAATGTCGTTACTAAATTAGCTGTATTTTGCTGTGTAATACGCAAAAATAGCTTTCCACTTACTTTATAAACTTGAGCATCCGAATAGTACCTGCTGACAGACGTGAAGTTTCCTGTCATTTTATCTTCTTTATAGAATGATAGCTCTACATCTTTTAGTGTTTCATCCATTTGTGCATTGTTGGCAATCTCTTTTTCTAGCTTAGTGATATGAGTCGTCAACACAGCTTTACGGCTAACTAGATGATTATCTGCAGTAGCTGCAGCAATCGCTTGACGCAATGCACCAGACGGGCTGCTTACAGCCGCAGCTTCACTAATTTTCTCCGTAAGTGCTAGACGATCCTCATCAGTTGCATCTTGATCCAACACCAATACGATATCATAAGAATGTTCACCGTTTGGCGCAATATATGATGCTTTTGCAGCGATCGGAGCTGTCTTGCTTGCAATAGCATAGTCATACACATAAGAAACTACTGTGTCATCTTGTTTAATCTCCTCTACAAGCACTCCTTCGCTTCCAGCAACGACAATGTTCAAGCTTGCTGTATTTTTATATTGCAGACGCAAATAAGTTTTGCGATCCTTCGTATACGTGCTTGATTTTTCTACTAAACGTGCAAAATGCTTATCATAACTTACTGTATAGTCATCTGACTGAATGTAATTCAACGTAACAGGTGTTGTAGAAACCTCTGGTGTTGGAGAAGGTGAAGCTGATTCCTCTGGTTTCACCGTTGGTGAAGGCTCTGCTGATGCCGTCGGCTGTGGAGATGCCTCAGGTTCAGTCGTAGATGTTGGTTCAGGTGTCTGTGTCGCTTGACCAGCTTCCGCTTCGGATATTACAGCACGAAGCTCAGATAATGCAATAGCCATTGCTGACTTTAATGTCACATACGTATTCGCTGCTTTTGCATAGCTGATTGCATTAACTAATTTATCTGTTTGATCTTTAACTTGAGCTGCCTTTTCTAGCTCAGCCTCAAGCTCTGGCTTCAATTCGTCAATATCATTACCAATGACCAATGTAACCCCATGTTGTGATTCGCCGCCAACATTGTATGTAGTTACTGCGTTAAGTGCCGTCTCATATGCACTTACCTTATATTTATAGCTTGTGTAGGTGTCGGCTTCTTGCACAACCTCACCGGCATCCTCTTCGATCGTTAACTTCAAAGAAAATTGCTTTGGTACGGGAATCTCAAAGTACTTTTGTCCATCTTCCTCATAAGCATAGGCTGTGTATTTCTCGAAAAAGCCATGTGCTGTAGACAATGCTGTAGTATTTTTGCTATCTACAAAGTGAAATACTACTTCTGACTTATCACTTGCTGGCGCTGCATACACTGGCATTACACCTACGAGCATAGTAATAACAACAATTAGCGATAACTGCTTAACCCATTTGAATCTCATCTCTGACTCTCCTTTTGTAGTATTGTTCATTTCTATGAACATAGCATTTGGAGTAATGATTATCATTCTCATTATTAAACAAAATAAAAAGGTCTTACGACCTCTCTTGATAATGATAACCTTTCTCACAAACTGAATCATATCCTATTCCCTACATATCGTCAACACAATTTTCCAACTCTACTATTTGGAAATAAAAAAATCCATTAAGCTAAGTTAGCTTAATGGATTACATGTCTCTATAATATTAAATATACTAATATATTAACTGGTGCCGAGGACCGGAATCGAACCGGTACGGTAGTCACCTACCGCAGGATTTTAAGTCCTGTGCGTCTGCCAGTTCCGCCACCCCGGCTTGCTATGTATATTTGATAAGTAGAGCTATGTTTAGTTAACTGGTGCCGAGGACCGGAATCGAACCGGTACGGTAGTCACCTACCGCAGGATTTTAAGTCCTGTGCGTCTGCCAGTTCCGCCACCCCGGCAAAAAAAATGGTGGGCCCTGAGGGACTCGAACCCCCGACAAATCGGTTATGAGCCGACTGCTCTAACCAACTGAGCTAAGGGCCCTCGATCATATAATGAATGTTATCATTACCGACTAGAGAATTTGGTTGCGGGGACAGGACTTGAACCTGTGACCTTCGGGTTATGAGCCCGACGAGCTGCCAACTGCTCCACCCCGCGTCATTAAAATTTGTTCACTCGCAACGGCGACATAAATTAATATACTATAAACGAATATCTCACGTCAAGCATTTTTTACAACATTTTCTTCAATTTTAACATTCATTGATGTTCGAGCCCTTATCTTGTCGTTTATTGGCGCTGTGCATGCATAAACCTTACTCCATATTTCCCTCGATTTGATTTGTAAATTTCAATTTCTTTTGGGCATTCCATGCCATACATCCAATAATCATGTTCCATACGCTGGACGACACAGCTTGCTTGAAATTTCGATTCATACAATCTAATCCAGTAAACCCACATTGTCATAATCACCTCCAATAATCTACTGATAGCGTACCCAATTCGCGAGGCTTCATTCGGACGCTCCGTAAACGGTGAGATTTCACCGGCGCTCCGTAAACGGTGAGGCTACAATTGCTGTTGTCCGGCGCTCCGTAAACGGTGAGGTTACAATTGCTGTTGTCCTCTGATTTCTAGATGTATATTAAATGTAGAAATCAGAGGACAAAGGCAACCGCTTCGCTTTTTCACTCTCACCGTTTACTCCGCTGAAGCGTTTAGTTAGCTGTCGCTTTGAGGTGGTTCACCGTTTACTCCGCTGAGGGGTTTTGCTAGCTGTCGCTTTGAGGTGGTTCCTACACCTTTAATCCGCTGCTATTTTAAAATACTAAAAAAGCAGGATGAAAAAATGTGAACATTTTTTCATCCTGCTTTCCGTTTTCACTACTAGCATGCAATTAACTCTTTTGAGCAACTTTTTCCACATTCTCATTAGCTTCTGTTGCTTGAACTTCGTTGGCTTCATCAGCCGATTGACCTTCATCTTTTGATTCGGCCTTTGCAAGCTGCTCTGGAGAGGTGATAGTAATCTTTTCACCGTCAAATTCCATCAGCACTTTATCCTTTATATTCATCGCCTTCAAATATTCCTTCGGCACTTGAAGTCTACCAACACGGTCAACGACAACATATGCGACATGCGCAGCTCCGTCGCCACGATGAGAGGAGAATGATACAAAACCGTCTTTATGTGCAGCCAAATCCGGATTATGCTTTACAAATTCCGTACTTGTAAGCCCGTCACGAATAGCGACAACGCGATCAACCTGACTTGCCAGCTCCATATCATGCGTTACGATAACAATCGTTACGCCAATTTCCTTATTGAGCTTGCGGAATATATTCATAATCATATCTGATGTCGCTGTATCTACCGAACCGGTTGGCTCATCCGCTAGAAGTAGCTGCGGGCGATTAGATAGCGAGATCGCTATTGCTACACGCTGCTGCTCCCCACCAGACAGCTGGTGAAGCTTATTGTTCATACGATGTCCAAGTCCTACCCATTCAAGAAGCTGCTTCGCGTATGCACGATCCAGCTTGCCTGAAAGCATCATCGGCATCTCGACATTCTCAAGCGCAGTTAAATACGGAAGTAGGTTTCTAGCATTGTTCTGCCATATAAACCCTACTGTGTCGCGTTTATACTCGACGAGTTGCTCCTCGTTCATCTTGAGCAAATCCCACTTACCTACCCTTACCTGTCCCGCTGACGGGCGATCAAGCCCGCCTAGCGTATTCAACAGCGTAGATTTCCCGCTTCCACTATTACCGATGATAGCCATAAGCTCACCTTGAGCAACCGAGAGATTAAGACCTTGCAGTGCGACAACTTCGAGATCATCCGTCTTGTAAATTTTAACTAATCCTTCGCAATGTATCATGTGTTATCGCTCCTCTCCCATCTTCACTGCCTGATGAACCTTCAGCTTACGAATATGCATAAACAAGAAAGCGGCCCCAACGATCATCATACCAGTAACGACAAAGATTAATTGGTTCGTATCGCTCGCTTGGAAGATGACTCGGAATGGAGGCACCATTTTAGTAGCTGAATCTGTTGACTGTAAAAATGGTAAGAAGATGTAGCTGACTACCTTTCCGATACCGAAGCCTAAACCTATCGCAAGTCCTGCAGTAAAGAGCTGCTCTAGAAGCAGCATGCTTGTTAGTTGAGTTTTAGATAAACCCATTGCTCGAAGCACACCGAACTGGACGACACGACCAGATAAGTTGAAGAACCAATATAGAAGGTATCCAGCCAACGTTATCAACACCGTAACGATGAAGCCGAGACTAAGAATACCAAATACTCCACCACGTGTTGGAAGCTTGGATTGAATAATTAGTTCATTACGAACATCCTTCACACTTGCTACTTCAAGGTTAGCAGCTGTTAACTTTTCATAGATCGGTGTGACTGCTGCATCTGGCTCCATCTTCAACCATACCTCATAAGGTATTAATGGAAGTTGATCATAAATATAATCTAAATTCGCAATGAGGAACGGCTCCTCATCAGGATATAAGCTAGGCCAGAACGGCACAATTCCAACGACGGAAAATTCAACTGTACCGTCTGTAAAGCTAACCGATACATAATCTCCAACCTTCAATTGATACTTATCAGCAATATTTTGCGGAACAATCGCACCGTGCTCATATTCACCTAGATACGATAAATAATAGGCGGGATGAACGGGATATAAATCCTCTCCAAACCAAGCAACCTCAGAGAAATCTTTATTATCGATCCCCATAATGTTACCTTTTCCTACTGTTTTACCTGAAACAATGATATTACTTTGCGTTTGCAGCACACGAGCTGCAGCAGCTACACCAGGGCTAGAGCGGAATACCTCAAATGGCGGTTCACTATATAGAATTTTCGCAGGCGGCTTATTTTCATTACCGCCGCCATTTCCACCACCAGCTCCACCACCGGCTCCACCACCAGCTCCACTGCCTCCACCGTTGTTACCGTTACCAGGCTGCTGAGATGGTGTAGGCGTGCGTTCTGGAACTCCATCCCATACCGTTTGAATAACGACATCAGTACCGTACTGGTAAAGCGTCCGTTCCGTAGAGTTTAGATCAATTGTCCTTGCTGCAGAAGCGTTATACACACCAAGTCCAATCGTTAAAATAAGCAGTGTCATCAACGGATAATAACCTTTAGATGAACGAGACAGCTGAGTTAATGTTAAGTACAAAGATACCGGTAAGTATTTTTTACCCAACCAATTAAACAAAGCCAATATCCAAGGAAATATCCGCAAGCAGACTAGACCTACTGCAAATATTGCAATTGCCGGTATGAAAAATAAAAACGGCTGTACTTGCATTTCGTCTGTTCCGAGCCCTGAATTCAATGAAAGTAATTGTCGTTCATTAAACAGGTACCATCCGTAGGCAGACAGTAAAACAAGCAAAACATCGAGATACCATTTTTGCCAGAATGGCTTTTTATCTGAGCGTGCCAAATCTTGCTTATAACTTACAATCGAAGCTCTTGCATATTGAATCGCAGGAACAATGGTAGCTAGCATTGCTATAACGACTGCTATCACGCCTGCAATGACAGTCTCTACAGAGAAACCAATTGTAATTGATTTACGATTAACAAGATGGAGAAAACCATCCGCTGAACCTATAGCCTTAGACATAAAGTAACCAAGTAACGGACCAATAATTAGAGCAACCAATCCGAGCATCAAACTCTCGATAACATACATCCAAACAATTTGCCTTGTGCCAGCACCACGACTTCGCAGCACAGCAATATCACTTCGCTGTTTATCAAGTGCTTGCTTCGCATTCATCGTAATGAAGTAAAACACCATGGCTAGCATCGGTGCGGCTAGTGTGAACAACAGCGATTGAAGCTCTGTGCTTTGCTTGCGGAATTGATCAAGTGTATCAGAGAATGACTGATCGACGCGCGTATCCTTTAATCGTTGATATAGCTCGATATCAAGTCGACTTAAAGTAGAAGCCAGCGGATTGATCTGACTGCTTTGAATTTGTGTAAGATCAAAATTATAATACCAAGCAGCATTTTGCAGAACGATCTTCTGCTTTTCTAATATATGTTCCTTCATTACCTTTTCAGATATGAACAATGTTGTAAAATTACTTTCCAAGCCTAGCATCCAGTAGGAGTCAGTCATATCGTTAGGTGTAATGGCCCCTACTACTTTTACAAGTAGAGATTGAGAAGTATTGCCGATACGATATTGATAAACATCGCCTACATGCACATCGTTACGAAACATGCCCTCTTCCAGCATGACCGCTTCAATTACTCCGCTTGGATCTACCGTTTCCTTAAACCATTGACCTTGAACGATCTCATTATGCTCCTGCAGGCCGCTCATGCTCTGCATAGCAAGCGTACGTGTGCGACTTGCATCTACTAAAGAAGTATCTGTCGGAAGCACGTTACTGCTACGAATTCCATATTGCTGAGCAAATGTTTCATAGTCAAAGCCAATCGTTTCGGGCAATTGCTCTTGAATATACTGCTCTACAGCTTTTAGCCCTTCTAAATTCGTTGGTGTAGATGCGACCCCTTGATACTTCATTAGTAAAGAGCCAGCTGGCGATTCTGCGTTGTCATTTTCTAGTTGCTTAGCAATAACGCGTTTTAACGCACCATCCGCATACATCGGAATACTTGTGGCAAATGCGACAGCGACGATAAGACCTGCTAAAGTACTTATCGTGAGCCAGCGAGTATTCCACATTTTACGGAAAATAAATCGAAAGAAAGGCAATCTCATCGATTATCGACCTACAACTTTCTGACCGACCTTCAGCCCTTGTAATATTTCAACATCAGTAGATGTTTGCTGTCCAACCTCTACATCCACCTCACGCTTATTGTTTTCTTCATCAACAACCTGTACATACGTACGATTTCCGATGCTGCGAAGTGTTGAAGGCGGGATAACGATCGCATTTTCTGTACGCTTCGTTACAATTTTAATAGAAGCTGGAATACCGCGCGTAGCGCCTTCAGGCAAGCTCTCCACATCGATAATCATAAAGTCTTCTACTCTTTCTATATCCTCAGCACCTGCACCATTGCCAGCTCCCGGAATTCCATTGCCGTTTCCAGATGATTCTGTTGTTTTAACTGGAAGCTGCTTAACTGTCCCTTTAATAGAGCCTCCGTTAGATATGGTCACAACTGCTTCCATCCCAACAGCAATTTTCTCCTGTTCCGTCTTCGTTAATTTTGAAGCTGGAACAAGCATTTTCGTATTCGCAACAATAGCGATTGGTTCATACGCCTTTACAAGATCTCCCTTTTTCACAGACAAAGAAACGACCGTGCCCGAAAATGGAGCAGTAATTGTTGATTTTGCGATATCTGCTTCCATATCCGCTAGCTTTTGACGTTTTTCTTCAAATGCAATACGCTGCTCCTCAAATTCAGATTGACTCATCTCATCACGTGTACGAAGCAATTCCTTCATCGCAAGCTCATCACGTTGAAATGCTAGTTTTTCCATTCGTAGCGTTTTTTCTAGCTCAGTCATATCAAGCACAGCGATAGCATCACCTGCCTGCACTTGATCTCCTGACTTCACATATACATCCATTACATTATGATCTCCCGTAGTGAAGTATACGGTCTCTTCTTCGAGCGAGATCACTTTACCCATAACGGATACAGTTGTTTCTAATGTTTTAGTTTGTACAGCATATTCAGGCTTTTGTGATATTTGAGGAGGCTTGATTTCTGGTAGCACCTCTTCTTCTTTTTCCTTTGGAAGCAAACTGCAGCCACTTAGCAATACTGCTGCGGCTATTAGTACGATACTTGCTTTACGATATAAACTTTCCATCCACCATCTCATAAACATGGTCTGCAACCTCCAAAATTGTAGGATCATGAGTCGTCATACAAATCGATATTTGTTCTGTTTTAATTATGTTTTGAAATAATGCCATTACTTGTGCTGACATCGCTGTGTCAAGCTCTGCAGTAGGCTCATCCGCAAGCAAAAGAATCGGTCGATGAGCGATTGCTTTGGCGATTGCCACACGCTGTTGCTCACCACCAGATAACTCGAACGGTCTATGGTGCATACGTTTTTCCAATCCAACAAGTGTCAAACACTCTTCAATTCGCTCTTTCCATTCTTTTTTCGGCTTATTCGCCATTCGTAGAGAAAGCTCAACATTTTCATAAGCAGACAGCAGTGGCATCAAAGCGAACGCTTGAAATATAAATCCCATCTCATCGCGCCTAGCCGCCGTTCGCTGCTTGTCGCTTAATGTACTGAAAGGTTTGCCATTAAAGTAAATCATTCCTTTGCTTGGAGTATCAAGACCACCCAAACTATTCAGCAATGTAGTTTTTCCTGATCCAGAACGGCCTTTAAGCATAACTAGCTTCTGCCGCTCAACGACCATATTGATCCCTTTCAGTACATGAAGCTCTTTACTACCGACTTGAAAGCTTCGCTCCATATCCTTTACTTGCAGTAAAGGAGCGTTGCTGTCGACATCGTTATGTACTTCTGTTTCTTTATTCATTTGATTTCACGACACTCCCCATACTTAATCTATTGTACAGACGTTAGCCAAGCCAAAAAGGTTACAGCTTATGCAATATTTCTGTAAATATTTACGTATAATAACTTTCTATTAATCTAGTATAGCAGGTATATAGGGCTATAACCTAGATTACTAGTGTTTATATAACAACGAAAAAGCTTCAACCTCGCAACAACAAAGGCTACTTCAATTGTTGTGCTAGCAATTGAAGTAGCCTTGATTGTTAGATTGAATTAAGACTAAAGCCGCATGAGGATTTAATTATGCATTCCCATACTCTTTTGGATTTTCACGCCAAGCCTGTAATGCGGCAACATCCGACTGGGCAATCTTCCCAGTAGCGACTGCTTGCTCGATTAATGCAGTATAGTTAGAAATCGTATGCAAAGGAATTCCTGCTTCAGCGAATGCATCGATTGCTGATTGGAATTGGTAAGTGAATATTGCAAGCACTGCAAGCGGCTCAGCCCCGGCTTCACGTACAGCAAGTGCAGCTTTCAATGAACTCCCACCTGTAGATATAAGATCTTCGATTACGACGACCTTTTGTCCTGGCAGCACTCGTCCTTCGATTTGATTCTGCTTACCATGACCTTTAGCTTTATCTCGAATGTAAGCCATAGGTAAATTTAGTTTTTGAGCTACCCAAGCAGCATGAGGAATACCGGCTGTAGAAGTACCTGCGATAACCTCTGCATCAGGGTACAGCTGTTTAATTAATGTAACAAATCCGTCTGCCACTTTATTGCGAATTTCTGGATATGTCATCGTCAGTCGATTGTCGCAATAAATTGGTGACTTAATGCCTGATGTCCATGTAAATGGCTCATTAGGTCGAAGTGCTACCGCTTCGATCTCTAGTAAAGATTGGGCGATATCTTTTGCCAATTGCTCTAATACTGCATTACTCATATGCAACCAACTCCTCAATAATAGATTCCAATGCTTGTCGTGGATTACTAGCAGCTGTAATAGGGCGGCCAATGACCATATAATCGGTACCTTGTCGAAGCGCCTCACTTGGTGTCATGATGCGACTTTGATCGTTAAGTGCAGCTCCTTTAGGACGAATCCCAGGAGTAATGGTCTGGAAACCATTGCCGCATACTTGTTTAATAGACATAACCTCCGACGGAGAAGCGACGACACCGTCAAGACCTGCCTGCTTTGTCAGCTGAGCATATCTAAGCACTGCAGCTTCTACCGTTCCAGCAATACCGATCTCATCATTCATTACCTGCTGTGAAGTGCTTGTTAATTGCGTTACGGCAATAACGACAGGGCGTTGATTCGATCCGCATACGGAAAGCACACCTTCCATTGCAGCTTCCATCATCGCTTGTCCGCCTGCTGCATGCACATTAAACATATCAACGCCAAGCGAAGCAATGCTCGCCGCTCCACCTTTTACCGTGTTAGGAATATCATGCATCTTTAGATCAAGAAACACATTAAATCCTCGCTTCTTCAAGCTTTCCACAAAGGTTGGTCCCGCAGCATAAAACAGCTGCATACCTACTTTAATATAGCAGGGAATGCCGCTAATTTGCTCAAGTAAGCTTTCGGCCTCGATTGCGTTTGGATAATCAAGCGCCACCATTACTTTTGCTGCTGCCTCTGCACTCGTCATTGCCATTGTTATACCCCCTATTAATCGTTACAACCTGCTACTCTCTTGAAAAAAGTGCTATATAGTCCTCGATGCTACCTCACATGTGAAGTAGCATCGAATAGATGATCATTTATTTTTGTTGAGACACAGGCATAGAGCGTGAAGAGAAGTTGATCGTTTGCATCATTGATAGCAGTGCGCGCACTGTATCAAGTGAAGTCATTACAACGACACCATTCTCTACTGCTTCACGACGAATTCTAAATCCATCACGTTCAGGTGTTTTACCTTTCGTAAGCGTATTGACTACGAATTGAGCATGACCTTCACGAATATGGTCGAGAATATTAGGTGTGCCTTCGCTTAGCTTATTGACACGTTCTACATAAAGTCCTGCTGCTTCAAGAGCATCTGCAGTACCACCTGTAGCCATTAGCTTGTAACCACAGTTAGCAAAGCCGCGCATTAGCTCAACCGTTTCAGCTTTGTCCTTATCACTTACAGTTACAAGAATCGTACCAGAAGTAGGAATTTTCATGCCTGCACCGATCAAGCCTTTGTACAATGCTTTAGCGAATTGCTCATCACGTCCCATAACCTCACCTGTAGACTTCATCTCAGGTGTCAAAGTAGGGTCGACACGACGAAGCTTAGCGAAGGAGAATACAGGAACTTTCACTGATACATGGTCGTCTTCTTTCCACAGGCCATCTACGTACCCGAGATCAGCTAGCTTCTCGTTCAAAATCGCGCGAGTCGCTACATTGGCCATCGGAATGTTCGTTACCTTGCTCAGGAACGGTACTGTACGAGAAGAACGTGGGTTAACCTCGATCACATACACTTTTTCATCGTGGATAACGAACTGGATGTTAACAAGTCCGATTACTTTCAATGCTTTAGAAACTTTGATCGTAATATCTACAATTTGCTGTTTAATATCATCAGACAGTGATTGCGGTGGATATACAGCGATGGAGTCACCAGAGTGAACCCCTGCGCGCTCTACATGCTCCATAATCCCTGGAATTAGTACCGTTTCGCCATCACAGATCGCATCAACTTCCGCTTCTTTACCTAACATATAGCGGTCGATCAATACCGGGTGCTCCGGATTGATTTTCACTGCTACCTTCATATAGCTTAGTAGATCAGCATCGGAGTAGACGATTTCCATTGCGCGTCCACCTAGTACATAGGAAGGACGAACAAGCACTGGATAGCCAAGGCGTTGCGCCGTCTCTACAGCTTCATCTACAGATATTACCGTGCTACCTTCAGGTTGAGCCACATCAAGGCTGCGAAGCAGGGCTTCGAATTTCTTACGATCCTCTGCAGTATCGATACTTTCAAGGCTAGAACCAAGAATGTTAACTCCTGCTTTCGCTAGTGGCGCAGCAAGGTTGATTGCTGTTTGACCACCGAACTGAACGATAACACCTACAGGCTGCTCTTGCTCGATGACGTTCATTACATCCTCGAAGAATAGTGGCTCGAAGTACAAGCGATCAGATGTGCTGAAGTCCGTCGATACCGTCTCAGGGTTGTTATTAATGATTACTGCTTCATATCCAGCGTGCTGAATCGCCCATACTGCATGTACCGTAGAGTAGTCAAATTCAATACCTTGACCGATACGGATTGGACCAGAGCCAAGCACTAGAATTTTTTGCTTAGTCGTTTCTGTTACTTCGTTCTCAACCTCATAGGTAGAGTAGTAATACGGTGTTACAGCTTCAAACTCAGCTGCACATGTATCTACCATTTTATATACTGGCACCATGCTCAGTGATTTACGATATTCACGAATATCTTGCTCATTCGTATAAGCGCCGCCTGGGAAGCCTTCTTGACGAAGCTCTGCAATGGAGCGGTCAGACAAGCCCATACGTTTTGCTTCATATAGCAATTGCTCTGTAAGATCTGCTGTTGTGCGAAGCTTATCTTCGAATTTCACGATACCTTCGATTTTATCAAGGAACCACCAGTCGATGCTTGTAATATCTTGTATCTCTTGCAATGCATAACCACGACGGAACGCTTCAGCAACTAAGAACAGACGCTCATCGTCCGGCTTATTCATACGTGTACGCAACACTTCATCAGACAGCTCAACTGCTTCTTTCAAGTGGATACGATGCACACCGATTTCAAGCGAGCGAACCGCTTTATGCATGGATTCTTCAAATGTACGACCAATCGCCATTACTTCGCCAGTCGCTTTCATTTGCGTACCAAGCTTACGGTTAGCGTCTACGAATTTATCGAAAGGCCAGCGAGGTATTTTCGATACGATGTAGTCTAGTGCAGGCTCGAAGCATGCATAAGTTTGACCTGTTACCGGGTTGACTATTTCGTCCAATGTGTAGCCAATCGCAATTTTTGCAGCCATTTTAGCAATTGGATAGCCTGTAGCTTTTGAAGCAAGTGCAGATGAACGCGATACACGAGGGTTAACCTCGATCACATAGTATTGGAAGCTATGTGGATCTAGTGCAAACTGTACGTTACAGCCGCCCTCAATATTCAAAGCACGGATTATTTTCAATGATGCAGAGCGCAGCATTTGATATTCACGATCAGATAGCGTTTGTGATGGAGCTACGACGATGGAATCTCCAGTATGGACACCGACAGGATCAAAGTTCTCCATATTACATACAACGATGCAGTTGTCATTCGCGTCACGCATAACTTCATATTCGATTTCTTTCATGCCTGCGATTGACTTTTCAATTAGACATTGGCTAATTGGAGAGTAGCGGATACCTGATGCAACTGTCTCACGAAGCTCTTCCTCATTCGCACAAATACCGCCGCCTGTACCGCCAAGCGTATAAGCTGGGCGAACGATAATTGGATAGCCAATCGTATTAGCGAAGCTTACTGCATCTTCAACTGTTGTAACGATATCACTTTCAGGAACTGGCTGCTCTAGCTCACGCATAAGATCACGGAATAGGTCGCGGTCCTCTGCTTTTTCAATTGCAGTAAGCTGTGTTCCAAGAAGCCTTACGTTTTCCTGCTCAAGAACGCCAGCGCGAGCAAGCTCAACTGCCATATTAAGACCCGTTTGACCGCCAAGCGTAGGTAGTAAGCCATCTGGACGCTCTTGACGAATAATTTGAGATACAAAGTCTAGCGTGATTGGCTCGATATATACTTTATCCGCCATATTCGTATCCGTCATAATTGTCGCAGGATTGCTGTTAATGAGTACAACTTCATAGCCTTCTTCTTTCAAGGCTTGACACGCTTGAGTTCCTGCATAGTCGAACTCAGCCGCCTGTCCGATAACAATTGGACCAGAACCAATCACAAGAATCTTTTTAAGTTTCGTATTTTTAGGCATTTGTTAGTTCTCCTCTCAATTTTTCAGACAATACAGCTTGACGCGGTCTTTGTGGATTATCCAACTTATGTTTGCGAATCATTTCGATAAATTCATCGAACAAATGGCTCGTATCATTAGGTCCCGGTGCTGCTTCTGGATGATATTGCACAGAAAAAGCTGGATAAGTCTTATGCTTTAAGCCTTCGACCGTTTTATCATTGTTATTGATATGTGTAACAACTAAGTCAGTACCGTTAACTGATTGTTCAGTAACCGCATAGCTGTGATTTTGAGAAGTAATGAAGCAACGACCTGTTTCAAGATCTTTAACCGGATGGTTACCACCGCGATGTCCGAATTTCAACTTGCTTGTATCTGCTCCGCAAGCAAGTGCGAACAGCTGATGACCAAGACAAATTCCGAAAATCGGGAATTCTCCAAGCAACTGCTTAATTGTTTCAACAACATGCATATTATCTTTCGGGTCCCCAGGGCCATTCGATAGCTGAACACCATCTGGTGCAAGGCGACGAATTTCATCTGCTGTCGTAGTATGAGGAACTACGATAATATCGCAATTGCGCTGAGATAGCTCATGTACAATACCGTTTTTAGAACCACAATCAAGAACAACGATACGCTCATTTCTACCTGGTACAGAGTATACGTATTCAGTAGAGGTGCGCGCAACTTGGTCACGAAGCACCGGAGCGGCCTTCATACGCTCAAGCAGCTCTTCAACATGCTCTTGACCTGTTGTTAGAATACCTTTCATTGAACCAAACTGACGGATTTTACGAGTTAGCATACGCGTATCGATACCAGAAATCGCAGGAATTTCATATTCCTTTAATAGCTCGCCTAGTGAAAATTGTGCACGCCAGTTACTTGGAATCGGCTCATAGCGACGAACAGCCATTCCGAATAGATTCGGACGAATTGCTTCAAAGTCATCGCGTGTAATTCCATAGTTTCCAATAAGCGGGTAAGTCATCGTAACGATTTGTCCGCAGTATGATGGGTCAGACAGCAGCTCTTGATAGCCTGTCATTCCTGTATTAAAAACAACCTCACCTATTTTTTCGGTTTCAGCTCCAAAGGATACTCCAGTAAATAACGTTCCATCTTCTAACAATAATCTAGCTTGCATCCGTTTCACTCCTCAAAAGTTGTTCTTATTATTCAGTCCAGACGATATTTCCATCAACGATTGTCGCACAAGGCCAGCCTTTAAGTTCCCAACCACCGAATGGTGTGTTGCTGCTCTTGGAAAGGAATGTGCTTGGATCTACTTTTTTCGCTGTTTGCAGATCAACAACCGTTAAGTCTGCCGGCTTGCCTACTGCTAAACTTCCTTGCTCTAGACGGAATACGCGAGAAGGATCCGTAGTCATGCGTTTCAACAAAAAGCCAAGTGTCCAGCGGCCAGTTTCTACAAACTTTGTATATAGCAATGGGAAGGCTGTCTCTAAACCAACAATCCCGAATGGTGCCAAATCTACGCCTTTCGCTTTTTCTTCAGCGCTATGCGGTGCATGGTCCGTAACGATAATATCAATCGTACCATCCTCAAGCGCTTCAAGTACTGCCTCTACATCTCGCGGTGTACGAAGCGGAGGATTCATCTTCCAGTTCGCATCATCCAACCCAGGAATATCTTCATCCGAGAGAATAAGATGATGCGGGCAAACTTCAGCAGTAACGTTCACCCCAACTTGCTTCGCAAGACGAATCAATCGAACAGATTGCTCCGTACTTACATGGCACACATGATAATGAACGCCAGTAGCTTCTGCTAGTAGAACATCTCGTCCAACATGAATCGCTTCTGATTCATTCGGAATCCCTTTTATGCCGTGCTTTCGAGAAAACTCTCCTTCGGAAGCCCACGCTCCTTTTACCAAGGAATCATCCTCGCAGTGTGCGATAACCGGCATGTCTAACGATTGTGCCAGCGCCATTGCATCTTTCATCATTTGAGCATTTTGCACACCAACACCGTCGTCTGTAAAACCGATTGCTCCTGCTTCTTTAAGCGCTGCAAAGTCCGTCAATTCCCGTCCAAGCTCATTTTTTGTAATAGCAGCGTAAGGTAGTACTTTGACAAGCTTTGCTTCTTCCGCTTTATCAATAATGTAAGAGACCGTTTCAGGTGTATCTGTTACAGGTCGCGTATTAGGCATACATGCGATTGTTGTAAATCCACCCTTTGCTGCTGAACGCGAGCCCGTTACGATATCTTCCTTATGCGTAAAGCCTGGATCACGCAAATGCACGTGCATATCAATGAAGCCTGGTGATACGAGTTTATCTGAAGCATCGATCACTTCAAAACCTTCCGTTGCAACTTGTTCAGTTGCATCCACAATTGCTGCAACGATGCCATTTTCAATCTGAATATGCTTGCTTTCCAGAGAGGCTGTTGCTTCATTCCATATACTGCCGTTCAAAATCCATAAAGACATTTCAAGTCCTCCTCATTGTTACTATACTTAGAGCAATGTATTAGTATCTACCGAGCAACTTAAACCTAATTATCCCATGGCGCGTTCAATGACTGCCATTCGAACCGGTACTCCATTGGACATTTGCGGGAAGATTTTACTGTTGGCCGCTTCTACAAGCTCACTGTCAATCTCCACATTACGGTTAACAGGTGCAGGGTGCATAATGATCGCATGCGACTGCATTCGTGCTGCACGCTCTGTCGTAAGGCCAAAGCTATCTCGATATGCTTCTGCTGACTTTAGCATGCCTAATGCATGACGCTCAAGCTGAACGCGGAGCATCATAACAACATCCGCCGTAATCGCTTGTTCCATGCTCACGTACTCAACATCTAGTTCAGGAGCCCTCATATTGTCTGGCGCGCAAAACACGACGTTCGCTCCAAGCTTGCGAAGAGCGTATAAATTGCTTCGTGCAACGCGGCTATGAAAAATATCTCCGATGATTGCGACTTTAAGTCCTTTGATCGATCCGAAATGCTTTTGCATCGTATATAGGTCAAGCAATGCTTGCGTTGGATGCTCATTGTTACCGTCCCCCGCATTAATTAGCGGCACTTGGATTTTTTCAGCCATCTCCGCTAACAATCCAATCGGCTTTAAGCGTATAACACCAACGTCAATCCCCATCGATTCAAGCGTACGAACTGTATCGTATATTGATTCGCCTTTTTCGACGCTCGAAGCTGCTGCGCTAAAATTGATTACTTCTGCACCAAGTCGCTTCTCTGCAACTTCAAACGAGGTACGAGTACGCGTACTGTTTTCAAAAAACATATTTGCAATAAATTTTCCTTTAAGCAGCTCATGTGTTTTGCTTGGATGCTGCTCCCAATAAGCTGCTCGATCAAGAATCGATTGAATTTCTTGCTGGTCTAAGTCCTTCAGGCCGAGTAAGCTTTTTGTTTGAATAGATATTGCGCTCATAAAGTGGTGCCTCCTAGTCATAAATCGTAACTTGATCGATCGTGTCGATCTCCGATAGCTGTACCTGAATGACTTCATGCTTTGATGTAGGAACATTTTTACCGATAAAATCAGGCCTGATCGGCAGTTCACGGTGTCCCCGATCAACTAACACTGCAAGCTGGATACTTTGTGGTCTCCCCTGATCCATAATCGCATCCATTGCCGCTCTTATTGTTCTTCCCGTATATAGAACATCATCGAACAGTATGACCTTTTTGTTTTTCACATTCATAGCTGAAAGTTCTGCTTCCACTAGCTGCTCCGTTACTTCAAGAGCGAACTCTGAAGTAAGATCATCACGGTACTTTGTAATATCGAGCTCATATGCGGGAACTTCAATGCCTTCGATGTCAGAAATTCTAGCTGCGATGCGATTAGCTAGATAGACGCCTCTTGTTTTAATGCCCACAACAATGCAATCCTCGATACCTTTGTTTCTTTCAACGATCTCATGAGCAATTCTTGTTAGTGCTCTGCGAATTGCCGTTTCATCCATTAAAATATGACGTTCTGCTTCTGACATCTGCATCACCACTTTCTTCTCACTTGCGTTATTTTGTTCACATGGCAACGAAAAAACTCCTTGCGAGTTCGCAAGGAGTTATGACGATCCGGACAAGGAACACAGCTACCCTCAGCCGAAGAATGCTCTGCGCGCTATGTGCAGAAATTCGGAAGAAGAGACAACTATTCCATATCCAAATATTCACGTTACCTTGCCAGCCTCACGGGACTGAATTAAAGGTACATCTGTATCGAAAAAATTATCCCACGTTCGACAGCAGATGTCAAGGTATCTGTGACTATTTTTTCAACTTGAAGTTCATTCCTAAAAATGACCATTCGTGATTTTAAGCACCACTTCAAACATGGTGTTGTTCCAATTGCTGTTGTTCACAGATTTCTTGAATTATAACAAGGGTAGAAATCTGTGAACAAAGCACATGCTTCCGATGCAGCTTTCCTTCCGAAAGCTTTTAGGCAACCGCTTCGCTTTTCCACAATCACCATGTTTTTCGCTGCTGCGAGGAAGGCAACATGATAAAGCAAATTCTTCAAATGAAAAGTTCTTGTAGCTTCTTATTAGTCGTGTGTCATTAACTGATATATAACCGAATAACTAAACCACTTTGTAAAACCACCAATTGTTAGATTCAGTATAAACAGCCTCTAGGGTGCACTTCAAATTACCCAATTACTTGTGCTTTTTATGACTGCATTTTATCCTTCACTGTCATTAAAAACTGAGCTTTTTAATGCGTGCAATCGCTTGCTCGGTATTCTCCCTACTCCCAAAGCCTGTTAGACGGAAATATCCGTCTCCGCATCTGCCGAAGCCTACTCCGGGAGTACCTACGATGTTAGCTTCCTGCAACAGGTAATCAAAAAACTGCCATGAATGCATATCATCACTTGTTTTAAGCCATATATATGGCGCATTCACACCTCCGTATACGGTGAAGCCCATCTCATGCAAGCCATCGCGAATCATAGCTGCATTCGTCATATAGTATTGAATGAGCTGTTGAGTTTGAGCTTGCCCCTTTGGTGAGTAGATAGCAGCGGCACCTTTTTGCGTAACATAGGATACCCCGTTGAATTTCGTTGTATGACGACGATTCCAAAGCTCATTAATACTAACAAGCTTACCAAAAGCATCCCGCCCTTTTAGTTGCTTAGGTACAACGGTATAAGCACAGCGAATGCCTGTAAAGCCTGCTGTTTTCGAGAAGCTGCGAAATTCAATGGCTACCTGATTAGCACCCTCGATCTCATATATGCTATGTGGAACATCTTCCTCTGTTATGAATGCTTCATATGCAGAATCAAATAAAATGAGACATTCATGCTCAATCGCATAATCAACCCAATCCTTAAGCTCACCCTTCGTTAGTGTCATACCTGTCGGATTGTTCGGATAGCATAAGTAGATTAGGTCTACACGCTCACTAGGCAAGCTAGGCTTAAATTCATTATCTGCAGAACAATCAAGATAAACGATCTTTTCATAGCGTCCAAGCTCTGAGACGAAGCTGCCAGCACGCCCTGCCATAACGTTCGTATCTACGTACACAGGATATACCGGGTCCTGCACAGCTACGATGCTTGATTGGCTGAATATTTCTTGTATGTTTCCAACGTCGCACTTAGATCCATCGCTTACAAACACTTCATCCGAACTAAGCTCTATACCACGACTACGATAATCTCCAGCGATGATAGCATCTATAAGAAAGTTATACCCTTGCTCAGGGCCGTAGCCCCTAAAGGATACAGGATTGACCATATTATCAACGGCATGATGCATCGCCTCAATAACGGCTTGTGGTAATCCAAGCGTCACGTCACCGATTCCTAAACTAATAATTTTTGCATCTGGATGCTGCTTTGCATATTTTGTTTTACGCTTTGCAATTTCTGAAAATAAATAGCTGCCTTGTAATTCTAAAAAGTGTTGATTCACTGTAGCCATATGCATTCACCATTCCTTATCCTTATTACGTCTGTTTTTTTACGTATAAAGATAACGCACATTGCTTCAAAACATAATACAGAATCTAATCAAATCTTTGTACATATTTACAAAAGCAAAAAAATCTGCGATCTATCGTGATCGCAGATTGTTCAATATTGTAGCATAGTCTTCTGGAAGCGGCACTTCATACTGATGTCTTTCCCCTGTACGAGGATGCGTAAAGCCAAGCACACCAGCATGCAAGGCTTGTCCGTTCAGCGGAACGGTCTTGTTGCGTCCATATACTGGATCTCCAGCAAGCGGATATCCGATGTACTTCATATGCACACGAATTTGATGGGTTCTACCCGTTTCAAGCTGAAGCTCAACTAGTGTAAAGTCACTGCCAATACGCTCCACTACTCTAAAATGAGTAACCGCATCTTTCGCATTATGGTCAGTTACAGTGAATAGCTTACGATCATTGGGATCTCGTCCAATCGGCGCATCTATTGTACCTTCATCATGCGGCATATTGCCATGTACTAAAGCAGTATAACGTCTCGTTACGGAATGCTCCTTTAGCTGCTCAGCAAGTGACACATGAGCCAGGTCATTTTTAGCAACCATTAACAACCCGGTCGTATCACGATCAATCCGATGCACAATTCCTGGGCGTAGTACTCCATTAATGCCTGAAAGATCTTTGCAATGATGCATAAGTGCATTCACTAGCGTACCACTGGAATGACCAGGTGCAGGATGAACGACCATACCTCTTGGTTTGTTAATAACAATGACATCTCGATCTTCAAACACTACTTCTAGTGGAATAGGCTCTGACACGATCTCCAGCTCTGTCGCTTCAGGTATATGTACGACGATTACATCTTGCTCATTCAGCTTATAGTTGCTTTTTATCGGCTGATCATTTACACGTACATGGTCAGTTTTAATCCAATCTTGAACCTGTGTTCTTGAAATGGCTGGATCATTCATCTGATCCGTAATGAATTTATCAATTCTTGTTCCTTTATGCTCTGCTTCGGATTGAAATTGCATAATCTGTTCATGCTGTTCCTCATTCTTCATTCTCTAATGCAACCTTACCTTTCTGTTCGCGTCTTACATCTAGTAGCGTATCAAGTAATATTAAACCTACTCCAATAACGATTGCAGAGTCGGCAATGTTGAATATTGGAAACGTATAGCTGCCAAAGTTGAATTTGAAAAAGTCGACAACTTCACCGAAACGTACTCGATCAATAAAGTTCCCTAACGCTCCGCCAAGCACTAACGCCAAACCAATTAACAATGTTTTGCTACCTTTCTCACGCATAATATGAGCGTACCATAATATGCCAACCACGATCGCTGTCGTAATAATAATAAAGAACAATCGCTGCTCCTGCAAGATACCGAACGCAGCACCACGATTACGATGAGATGTAATAAGAAAAAAATCTCCGATGACACTAAATTCTTCACCAATTTTCATATTGGTGGCAATCCATTTTTTCGTTATAAAATCAATAACGAAAGCGATAATGGCAATGATGAAAAACAATATTCTCATAATTTCACTCCTACATATGATGTAAGCTTTATACCAGCTAGTGTAGCATAACAGCGTTTCACATTCTACCTTAACTCCCTGCATTGTCCTGTTCAACCAAGCTTTTCCCTTTTAGTTTTACACTGTTCGACACACAATATAGTGCACGAACTCAAGAAAAGAGGTGATCAGTATGCAATCACACTTAACCGAAGGGCAACTTCAGCATTTTAAGGAAACTTTGCTACAACAGCGCAAAGAACTGTTAAATCAGCTTGATCGACATTATCGTGATACATCGATTAGCAGCGATCCTAACCTTTCGTCAGAGCTATCCCATTACGATAATCATCTTGGCGATTCAGCAACCGAGCTCTATGAGCAGGAACGGGATATCGCCTTTCTTCGTAGAGGGCAGCGGCATTTATCAAAGCTGGAGGATGCAATAAAGCGTATTGACGATAAGCAATACGGCGTATGCAATGTATGCGACCAGCCAATTGCAATGGAGCGTCTCGAAGCTGTACCCGAGACCGCAACATGTGAGGAACACTCTCCGCGAATTGAAGCATTCCGTGCTTCTTATGAATATCAGCCGATTGCAATGGAGCAAATCAATATGGACGATCGAGATTATACTGCCTTTGATGGTGAAGACTCGATTCAAGCTGTATTGCGGTATGGGAATTCGTCCTATGATGGTCAGATTACAATGCTCGATACTGAGTTTGCAGAAGAACTCGTTGAAGAGATGCAAGGTTTTTGCGAGCCGATGGAAAGCTTTATCGCTACCGATATAACTGGAAATGACCTCTTTATTGTGCGTAATAAAGCATATATGCGCTACATGAACAGCGATGAAGGTGATCAAGAGCTGGAAGAATTGTAATATATCGTTATTGAGGCTGAATATCGAGCTGATTTTGTACAATACGAACAATATCAGCAATATAGTCTCCAATTATTGGCAAGTTAAGTGCACCTAGCATTTGTAATAAATAAAGTATGACCGTCGCTAAAAATACCCAACCGACAGCAGAGCCGACCCCTCTTGCAATACCGGCCATAAAATTGCGCCACATCAGCTTAAAGGGTCGATTCATTAAATTAACATAATCCGCAATTTGCGTACGTTCAAGGTCATTCGTTACTTTTATCAACCGCTGTTCAACAGCATCTAACGATTTTTTTAGCTGTGATAGCTCCTCATGATCTTGTTCTGGCAATCGACGTCATCCTTTCCTTATTCAATGCATACAACAAGCCCGCTTGCCACTTTGGCAAGCGGGCTTGTATTAATATATCCCTATTTGCTGATGAAAATGCCAACGCTCTTATCGCCAAGCTGTACACTTTCCATATTTTCAGTCACTTCGAATGTTACGGATTGAAGCAATACGTTTTCACGCAGCACTTCTTCGAAAGTTTCGAGTGCTTGCTTCAGCTCATCATCAACATTCAACACTAGATCAATTCGCTTTTCAATTGGTAGATCAAGCTTTTTGCGTGTATCTTGCACGGCACGAATCACTTCACGAACCCAGCCCTCTTGCTCAAGCTCAGGTGTAATGTCTGTGTTCAATGCAACAGTAACCCCGCTACCAGAAGCAGAAGCAAAGCCCGACTTCGCTTTCTTCTCAACTAGCATCTCCTCTAACGTTACGACAAGCTGCTCGCCTTCTTCAGTATTGAATACATATTGTCCAGCATTGACAATTTCTCTTGTTTCATCAGCTGACATATCCTTGAATGTCTGCTGAATTGGAGCAACCTGCTTGCCAAATTTACGTCCAGCAACCTTTAAGTTGAGCTTTAAGGTAAAGTCAACAAAGCCGCTATCTGAATTTTGCACCGCGATTTGCTTCACATTGATTTCATCTTTAATGATATCTTCATACGAAGTTAGATCAAATTCACGATCCAATGATACGATAAGCTCGCTAAGCGGTTGACGGGTTTTAATGCCGGTTTCATTACGAACATTACGGGCAAGCTCGACAATTACTTTTGAGCTTTCCATATCGCGCTCCAGCTCAGCATCGATTAGTGATTCATCGGCAGTTGGGAAGTCTGTCAGATGTACGCTATCTCCTCCACCAAGATTCACATATACATCCTCCGCTACTAGAGGCGTATACGGTGCAATAACTTTCGCTAACGTAATCAGCACATGGTGAAGCGTTTGATATGCAGCCACTTTATCGTCAGACAACCCGCTGCCCCAGAAGCGATCACGCGAGCGACGAATATACCAGTTGCTCAGTTCGTCTACGAACGTTTCAATCGCTTTTGCAGGATTTAAGAAGTCGTTTACTTCCAAACCTTTCTTCACCGTTAGAATCAAGCTGTTCAAGCGACTAACGATCCAGCGATCCAGCTTATTGCTAGAGACAACCGGCGCATGCTCTTCATATTTAAAGCCGTCGATCGACGCATACAATGCATAGAACGCATGAGTATTAACGATCGTGTCAACTACTTTAGATTTAGCCTCAGCTACAATTCCTTTGGAGAAGCGTTTGCTGTTCCAAGGCGCACTATCTGCTAGCAATGCCCAGCGGAAAGCATCGGTACCAAATTCATTAATGATATCCCAAGGATCGATAACGTTACCTTTTGATTTGGACATCTTTTGTCCGTTTTCATCTAGAATATGACCCGTCGACAATACCGCTTTGTAAGGAGCCTTGCCATTGAATAGTGTTGATACAGCTAGAAGACTGTAGAACCAGCCACGAGTCTGGTCAATTCCTTCACAGATAATATCTGCAGGATATTGATCTGCGAATTTCTCTGCATTCTCAAAAGGATAATGCTGCTGTGCAAATGGCATAGAACCACTGTCAAACCATACATCAATTACTTCTGGTGTACGACGCATCACAGCGCCTTCAGCAAATGGGCTTTTTAGCAAGATGTCATCGACATACGGCTTATGAAGCTCGATATCCTCTGGAACAAAATCAACAGCACGAGCGCGTAAATCTGCAATGCTGCTTGGCGCATATTGCTTGCCTGTCGCTTCACAGATCCACACATTGAGTGGAGTACCCCAATAGCGATTACGGCTAATGTTCCAATCAACAAGATCTTCAAGGAATTTACCAAAGCGACCTTCACGAATATGGCCTGGGTACCATTCCACTTCACTGTTGTTTTTGATCAATTGATCTTTAACAGCAGTCGTTTCAATGAACCAGCTTTCCGTTGCATAATACAGCAGCGGAGATTTACAACGCCAGCAGAATGGATAACTGTGCTCATAGCGTTCTTTCGAGAATAATAATCCTTTTTCACTTAACATTTTTACAATGTCAACGTCACAATCTTTTACGAAGCGTCCTGCAAGATCTGTTACTTCATCAACGTAACGTCCAGCATTGTTTACGACCGCAAGCATGCTGATACCATTTTGACGAGCAACACGATAGTCATCCTCACCGTGTGCTGGTGCTATGTGAACAATACCTGTACCGCTGGAATCACTTACGAAATCTCCAGCAATAACTACATGGCCTTTTTCGATTGCTACATATCCGAATGGCGCAGTGTAGCTATGTCCAACGAGCTCGCTTCCTTTAAACGTACCAACAACCTCATATCCATCCTTCAACACGGACTCAACTAAATTCTCGGCAACGATATATACTTCTCCGTCTTTGCTAACACGAGCATAGTCAAGCTCTGGATTAACAGCAAGAGCTACGTTTGCTGGCAATGTCCAAGGCGTCGTCGTCCAAGCAAGAATATATTCATTCGCGTCATTCAGCTTGAATTTAACTGTTGCACTTAGATCCTTCACATCTTCATAGCCTTGCGCTACCTCATGAGAGCTTAGCGTCGTTTGGCAGCAAGGACAATATGGACTTACTCGATGGCCGCGATACAACAATCCTTTTTCATGAATGCTGGAAAGAATATGCCATACACTCTCGATGTAATTGTTATCTAGTGTAATATACGGGTGATCCATATCTGTCCAATAGCCAATCGCTTCCGTTAGCTCGCGCCATTGCTTCTCATACTCGAACACGCTCGCTTTACATTCCTTAACAAACTTCTCGACGCCGTATTCTTCAATTTCTTGTTTTCCGGAAATACCGAGCTGCTTTTCAACACCTAGTTCAACTGGCAAACCATGTGTATCCCAGCCCGCCTTACGAATAACACGATATCCACTCATCGTACGATAACGACAAATAAAATCTTTAATTACACGTCCTAATACGTGACCAATATGCGGTTTACCATTAGCAGTAGGAGGACCCTCATAGAATACAAAGTTCGGTCTATCAGCACGATTTTCAATTGATTTCTTAAATGTATCTTCTTTTTGCCATTTTTCTAGTACCCGTAATTCACGAGCACGTGCACGTTCCTTTACGTCGACACGTTGCATGCTTCTAGCCCCTCTCGTTCTTCAACAAAAATAAACCTCGCCCCAAAAAGGGACGAGGTTGCTCGCGTTACCACCCTTGTTCCGTTCAAGTAAAAACAGTCTTAAACGGCACCTTAGTCAAATGATCAGTGTCATCTGCATCCTGTTATCGGTGGACAGCCGTCTACGCTTACTGAACACGACGGTTCATATTCAGCGCAGCTTCTCGGAGATGATATTCCGTAGATGTCATTGCACCGATTCTCACCAACCATCGGCTCTCTGAAGCTTGAACATCTATGTACTTGTTCTCGTCATCGAATTATAAATTATACAATAGTTATAGCTGATTACATTCATGTTGTCAATTGAAAACTGTCTCTTATTCAGCTACAGTATCGCCCAATGTTTTAAAGGTTATTCTACAGCTGCAACATGAGTTTCTGGCTTGTTAACATCAAGAGTATCCCATGCTTCTTCCGTTAAAAGCTCAAGCTGAGCTTCTACTAGCGTGCGGAAGCGAGCACGATAAATTGACGCTTGCTTTTTAAGCTCATCAACCTCAAGTGAAACTTTACGTGATTTGTTTAATGCATCGTTTACAATACGATCAGCATTCTTCTCAGCTTCCTTCACAATAAGCTGAGCTTCCTTCTTCGCATTGTTGCGCACTTCGTCAGCAGCTTCTTGTGCAACGATAATTGTTTTACTTAACGTATCTTCAATGTTGGAGAAATGATTAAGACGCTCTTGCAAGGCAAGAATTTGATTTTGCATTTCCTTATTTTCACGGATCATCGCTTCATAATCCTTAATGATCAAATCAAGAAACTCATTAACCTCGTCTTCATCGTAACCGCGAATTCTTCGTGAAAACTCCTTGTTATGTATGTCCAATGGTGTCAATGACATTGGAGCACCTCCTATGAATATAAAAAAGCCATACTTTGTAATTGTCGTTAACATTCCATATTCGACAGAGCTATTCATTTTCCTGCATTATATTAAATATATTTACCGATTTTTACACGTGTTCGACCTTTTTTTGTGACACCATCGACTTGAAGCAGCTTAAATCGACCTAAACCTTTTATCGATACGATATCTCCTTCTTTTAGTTGCGCAGAAGGATCCTCTATCGTTTTCCAATTAACGCGACAACGGCCAGCCTTGATCGGGTCAACAATTTTCGCTCGACTAATCCGATATGCATCGCTTGCTATCCCATCAAGTCTCATCGATGCGACAGAAAAACTTAGTTCTTCCAGCTTCTGCTCTACCGGCTGCAGCTTATCGATCAACAATACATCTGTAAGGACGGATAGGCGGTGAACCTGTCTTAGATTCAGATCAAAATAAGAAGATAATTCGTGAGCGACAACGATATGACAAAACGTATCATGAAGATGAATATCTCCAATTTTATCGCGTTTTATGCCTAAGCCAAGCAGCGAGCCTAAAAAATCACCGTGATCTAGTTCGTTAAACTTTTCACTTTGACTCGTAACCTGAATGATCGACAATTCAGCATCCTCGTATTCTACATCACGATAGTCTGGAGCTATTACCGCTCTTTTTCGCTCGGCAGCTTCATAGCCGCCTTCGAATTTTACATTTACTGATCCATTCCGGTTACATAGCGTTGTTATAATGAACTGCTGTCTCGGATCTAAAAAATCAGTCCGCCTTAGCTCATGAAGCTCGGCGGACCGTTCTATCCATTCTTGCGCTCGATCAACAAACGCCTTTTCCTCGGAATGAAAATGACTGTAAAAGCCTGTATTCATTATTCACTCACCTTAGAAAAGTAATTATTGCTAGTTAGAGTAATACCAATTCAAGTAGGTAAGTTACACCTGATTGAATAAAACGAAGCGCGATAAATGCTACGATTGGTGATATATCAAGCATCCCGCCTATCGGAGGTATAAATCTCCTAAAGATTGCTAAGTACGGATCTACAAGCTTGCCTATAATTTGCCCAATCGAGCTCTCACGAGCATTAGGAAACCATGACATCAAAATATAAGCCAGCATGAGATAGTAAAAAAGCGTAAATAGTGTTGTTACGATTGGATAGATAACTGAAAACAAAAGTGTGTCACCTCATTTATGTGATTATTATTCGGTTGTTAACTCAGTAATGGAGCCGTGAACTTCAACGGATTCAGGAGCACACAAGTAAATATTCGGACCAAGCTTAGAGATCGACCCATTAAGTGCGTAAACTGTACCTGATAGAAAGTCTACAATTCTCAAGCCTAGATCTGAACGGACGCGCTGCAAATTCACGACTACGGAGCGGCGATTACGAATTTCATCAGCGATTAGCTGTGCTTCGTCATAACTTTTAGGCTCACTTAGCACCATGCGTGTATTTTTTTGTGTGTGCAAACTAACAACATTTCCGCCAATACTAGTTAAATTAGAATTTCTAGACTGTTTACGTTGTTCAAAAGGATTCGTTTCAACTTCTTGCTCGTCGTGAGCAGGAATTCGCTCCCTCTCAACAATTTCTTCTTCCTCCTGCAATCCGAAATAATTCATGAATTTCCCAAATACGCTCATTTTTCATCCTCCTCTGTACCAATGAGTATCGTGCCTAGCCGCACATAGGTTGCTCCCTCTTCAATAGCAACTTCAAAATCATTTGACATGCCCATCGAAAGCTCTGTTATCGTGCAATCTTCACCTAACTGTTCAAGCAATTCATCGCGCAACAGTCTTAAGCCTGCAAATACGGGCCGGGTCTGTTCAGCCTCCAATTCGAAAGGCGCCATCGTCATAAGTCCAATGGGAACGATTCGATCGTATCGCTTTAAGTGCTTAACAAAGTCTAGTACTTCCTCACGCTGCAGCCCTTGCTTCGAATGCTCACCGGATATATTGACTTGAATAAAGCATTTTACGGTTTGCTCTGCTTTTTCAGCTTGTCTTTGTAGCGCTTCTGCCAATGAAAGTCGATCTAAGGAGTGAATATAGTCGAAGCGACCGACAATTTCCTTCGCTTTATTACTTTGCAATGAACCGATATAATGCCAGATCGGCTCCGGCAGTTCTAATTTATGCTCATGTATGTATTCCCATTTGGGCTTTGCAACTTGCCAGCGATTCTCCCCTAGCTCAGTGACGCCAGCTTGCAAAGCTTCAATTGTACGCTCTGTTGATACATACTTCGTTACCCCCACAACATGAATATCTGCTGCTGCTCGTCCAGAGCGCGCAGCCGCAGCTTCGATTCGCTGCCGCACGTTGTATAGTCGATCCTGTATGCTCATATGTGCCTCACCCTTTTCGAATACCAATCCAGCTTGCCATACGACCTGTTTTGCCATCTTCCATCCGATGACTATAGAACAAATGTCGAGCACAGCCAGTACACCACTCACTTATTTCGATACGACTCGGCAATATTCCTGCTTTTATCATAATCTGTCGATTTATTTCTTTCAAGTTTATATGTGCGTTGTCTTCACTTTTATTCGAAAAAACAGATTCAAGCGCTTGTTCAGGAAGTTCTAGTGTATGCCATAGCTCCATGATGCGGTCGATTACGACATGATTTACCTCATAGCAGCAATCTCCAATTGCTGGACCAATCGCACATCGAATCTGCTTTGGATCGGAATGATATGTCGTTTTCATCGTATTAATCATCTCAAAGACAATGGCTGCCGCTGTCCCTTTCCAGCCTGCATGAGCAAGTCCGACCACTCCGTTTTCTTCATCCCAAAAATAAAGCGGAACACAATCCGCATAAAAGGATGTAAGCAATATATCCGGCTCATTAGTAAGTAAGCCGTCTACTCCTTGAATTGCGTCCACCATGCTATTGCGGCCTTTTCCCCGCTCCTTGCTCGTTACAATGGCAATATGATTACTATGAATTTGCTCACCATTGGTCCAAGCATCAAAGCTCAGTCCGACGCTTTGAGCAAGCTTTTGACGATTATGGAGCACGTCTACAGCAACGTCGTTGACATGCAGACCTATATTAAATGAATGGTAAGGAGCTTTACTAACTCCACCGTTACGTGTTGTAAATCCAACTGTTAATTGTTGATTATGCTTCATCCATTGCGAAAGCAGCAGCTGATACTCCTCTGCTTGTTGAAGGACAAATGGTTCCATACCTCTCACCTCATGTTTAGTGTATCCTGTTATGTTTGTACATGCAAATCATCCTCTTCGCTCCGCAACGCTTTAGTTTCTTCCAGTCTTACAAGTACAACATCCTGTCCGATCTTCACAATATTACGCCAAGGAATAATGATTTCTGAGCCTGCAGACCCAAAAAAACCGAACATTCGCTGAAGCTGTGGGACTACGATAGCATCAATTTTCCCTTGTCTAAGATCAAGCTCAATATCACTAACATTGCCTAACTTTTTACCGTCTACAATATTGATGACATCTTTGGACTGAAAATCTGATATTTTCATGACCTCACGCTCCTTCATCACTATGCCCTAGTATATGATATGCAAAGGCAAAGTATTTCTAGAGTTGTACGATAAAAAAGCTGCCTCGGCATTACGCCCAGGCAGCTTAGCTATCGCTATAAAAGCTATACATTATCACATCGCTGTTTTAAGTACTTCCCTTTAGTCCACTTCTTATTGTGCATGATACGTCCAGGTAGAGAGCATGTTTTTGGTGAGTGACAGCATGCTTGCGGTGCTAACGGACACAGTATGCTTACGTCTTACGGACATCTAAGCATTAACGTACTTTTGCATTTGCCCTATAGCGGACTTTTCCAAACGCGATACTTGGGCTTGGGAAATACCGATTTCCTCCGCTACCTCCATCTGCGTTTTACCCTCAAAAAATCGCATAGATAAGATCATTTTTTCTCGTTCATTCAATCGTTGCATCGCCTCGCGAAGCGCGATTTCCTCAATCCATGTTATATCCTTGTTTTTATCATCACTAATTTGATCAAGCACATAGATTGGATCGCCGCCGTCATTAAAGATTGGCTCATAAAGTGAGACAGGATCTTGAATTGCATCGAGAGCAAATACAACATCTTCCTTCGGTACATTGAGCACCTCGGATATTTCATGAACAGTCGGTTCACGTGAAAATTTATTCGTCAAGCTATCACGTGCTTGTAACGCTTTGTATGCAATATCTCGCAAGCTTCTCGACACACGAATCGGATTGTTATCGCGCAAATACCTGCGGATTTCTCCGATAATCATAGGAACAGCATAGGTAGAAAATTTTACATTTTGCCCCAAATCAAAATTATCGATTGCTTTCATTAAGCCAATACAGCCAACTTGGAACAAATCATCTACAAATTCGCCTCGATTGTTAAATCGCTGAATCACACTGAGAACTAATCTTAAATTCCCGTTTACTAATTTTTCTCTTGCTCCCCACTCATTGCGGGTTTGTAGAGCTGTGAACAATTCGCGCATTTCAACGTTAGTAAGCACTGGCAGTTTAGCGGTATCTACGCCACAAATCTCAACTTTATTACGGGTCATTTTTCATTACCTCCCAAGGGGAAACATTAACATTCAGTATCTCCTTGAGGGATGATTTTATTCCTATTCTGACATTTTGCGACAGAAAAGGGTTGTCCAAGAAAGTTAGTTGGAGCAACTGAGCCGCTACAGAGCAAGAGTTCTTTCACTCGCGTTTAAAGCCTAATTTCTCTCCAAAATAAAGAGTTCTTCCACCCACGTTTAAAGCCTGATTCCGCTCCAAAATAAGAGTTCTTCCACCCACGTTTAAAGCCTGATTCCGCTCCAAAATAAAGAGTTCTTCCACCCACGTTTAAAGCCTGATTCCTTTAATTGGTAAAGGTAGAATCAGGCTTTAAAGGTGGGACACTCTCGTTTTTCAGAATCTCTTTATTTCTCCGCTCACTGTGAGCATAAGCAAAAAATTCACTCCGCTTACGTTTCAAACGACACCTAATAAATAGCTTTAGTCTATTCCTGATAAAAGTGTTTTATCGTATGTAAGCGCTGGCGATAAAGCATTTTTAATTCGTAATGATTCGTATAAGGTATATGTTGATATCTCATAATGATCGTGCATGCTTCACCTGGCTTTAATCGCTTCCATGTCCATAGCATACCTTGCTTGTTAGGCTCACTTATATAACTTGCATGCGGGTAGACTGCTTCGTGTTTAACAGCCAATACAAAATATTGACTACTTATCAGTTGCTCAATGTCTCCATTATTGGAGATGTTCATTTTTATAATGATAGCATGAGCATCGCGCTCTAGCTCCAGGCTTGAAAAAGAAAGCAAACTGTTGGCTCCTTCAAGCTTAATCGCCTCTGGGGAAATCATGCTGAACGGCATAACTTGCTACACATCCTCTCACATTACTCATAACGCATCTATGTTATGTCGAATATGAATGTTTTCAGCGTATGAACCTTAAAGCATTTTATTAAATTCCTTTCGAAGCCGCTTAATGATTCGTTTTTCAAGTCGTGAAATATACGACTGGGAAATACCTAGCATATCTGCAACGTCCTTTTGTGTTTTTTCTTCACCATCTGCTAGTCCAAATCGAAGCTCCATTATGACTCTTTCCCGCTCCGACAGCTTTTCCAATGCTTTTTGCAGCAGCTTACGGTCTACCTGCTCTTCAATATTACGATAGATCGTATCATTTTCCGTACCAAGAACATCGGAAAGCAGCAATTCATTACCGTCCCAATCTATATTAAGCGGCTCATCAAAGCTAACCTCTGTCCTTGTTTTATTGTTTCTCCGCAAATGCATTAAAATTTCATTTTCAATACATCTAGAAGCATAAGTAGCTAGTTTAATTTTTTTCTCTGGATCAAACGTATTTACAGCTTTAATAAGACCGATCGCTCCGATTGATACTAGATCTTCAATATTAATTCCCGTGTTTTCAAACTTTCTCGCAATATATACAACTAATCGCAAATTGCGCTCGATCAGCATCGATCTTACCGCTTCGTCTCCTGAAGGTAGACGCTGAAGCAAATACTCTTCTTCTTCTCGAGAAAGAGGAGGAGGAAGCGCTTCACTGCCTCCAATGTAGTAAATCGTCTCCGACTTCAACCCTAGCTTCAGTAAAAACTTATAATAGGTTAGCTGCATACGTAATTTGTACTTTACTAGCATACAACGATTCCTCCCTTATCCTACGGATGATGTTTGATTAATCATTAAAGATGGATGAACGATCGCTTGATAAGAACCATCTGCGCTCAGCTGTCCACCATCAAAACCTATTAGTACTTTTGCGGCGTCATAAACGATTTCATTATGCTTGACTCTCACAAGATCAGGTCTAAGAGCAAGCATAAATTGAGCGTTTCGGTTTACTCCTCGATAAGGAACGATTCGAATGCGATCCTGCCATTTTTCCATGTCTTCATGCTCAGTTATCGTATTCAGTACATTGTTCATATTACCTTGCTTTAGCTGCTCCACTAGCATCGGGGGAAGAATATGAGCAAGCTTACTGACCTCAACGATCATTACTGGAGTTTTCGTTAATGGGTCATATAGCTGATTGCCCGTATCAATAAGTCCCATGCAATGAGTGACCTGTCCAGCCAGATGGAGTTCCACATCTGCGAGATGTTGCTCCATAAGCTGCTGCTTCCGTTTACTGCGTACAAAATGCATCCACAAATAAATAATAATAAGACTGCATACAATGATGTAAAAGGTGCCCATCTGTAGCTTCGTCGTCACTTCACCGCCAATGAATATGAGATTGGCCCAAACCTGCTGTGAGCTGTTCATCAGCATATAATAGATGCCAAGCAAGCCCCCTGCTAGAACGAAACTAATTAGATAGAAGCTTATTAAATCTCTTAAATACGTTTGCAAGGAATAATAGCCGAAGCTGATATAGATCATCAGAAAGGATATGAAAAGCTTTATAATAATGTGATACATGCCGCCGAGGCTCGGTACGAGCATCGCAAGCGTGTACATTGCCCCAAGAGCCGAAGCAATTAATAATCTCCAAGGCTTTGGGCGCATACCACGCACCCAGCCAGTTAAAAATAAGATTACTCCGTCTACTAATAGCTCTCTTAAAAAGATGATATCAGCATAAATAGCCATTAACCTCAACTCCGCTGCTACTGTTGCATTCGCTTAGCCTAAACCTAAACAATGTAAACAGTATAGGTTATATTTATTCCAAAGTCTGTCAGTTTATGTCACGGATTTCGCTCTAATTTTGTCAACTTCGGCGGTTAAAATAAAAAAAAGCAGGAGCTGTCTTAAAGTCATAAAAATGACTATAGGACAGCTCCTGCATATATTTTCTAGTTAAGTTATCTTTACTTACGGCGCAAAAATGCCGGAATTTCTAGATCACTTGATAGATTAGTTCCAATAGGCTTAGCTGGTTGTGATTTACTAGCCTCTCCAGCATCACTTGCTTGAGCTACTGGACGACGAGTAGGCAGTTCACTAGCCTTTGCCTCAAAACCTGTTGCAATAACCGTTACTTTGATCTCATCCTTCAATTCTTCGTCAATAATCGCACCAAAAATCATGTTTACATCTGGATCAGATGCAGAAATAACGATTTCAGCTGCTTCATTAACTTCATATAGAGATAGATTGCTGCCGCCTGTGATGTTCATAATGACACCACGTGCACCGTCAATTGACGTTTCAAGCAGTGGACTTTGAATCGCTTTACGAGCTGCTTCAGCTGCACGGTTTTCGCCTGTTGCAAGACCAATACCCATAAGTGCAGAGCCACGCTCTGTCATAATTGTCTTCACGTCAGCAAAGTCTAGGTTAATTAGACCAGGAACTTGAATGAGGTCAGAAATGCCTTGCACCGCTTGACGGAGAACGTTATCTGCCTCACGGAATGCTTCGAGCATTGGAGTTTTCTTGTCAACGATTTCAAGAAGGCGATCATTCGGAATAACAATTAACGTATCAACCTTTTCTTTTAGCGCCTCAATTCCTGATTCAGCTTGTCCAAAGCGTTTACGTCCTTCAAACGTAAACGGGCGAGTAACAACACCAACCGTTAGCGCACCGCATTCACGTGCAATCTCAGCAATAACAGGTGCAGCTCCAGTTCCTGTACCGCCACCCATACCTGCAGTGACGAACACCATATCTGCGCCCTTTAGTTGATTGGCAATCAGATCTCGGGATTCCTCAGCTGCCTTCTTACCAACCTCAGGGTTTGCTCCAGCACCAAGCCCGCGAGTAAGCTTATCACCAATTTGTAACTTGTGTTCTGATTTAGCTAGATTCAATGCTTGTGCATCTGTATTTACTGTTATAAATTCTACACCTTTTACTCCATTTTCAATCATTCGGTTAACAGCGTTACTACCACCGCCACCTACACCGATTACTTTAATTTGAGCCAGTTGCTCTAGCTCTAAGTCGAATTCCAACATCTACTCTCTTCCCCCTGTCAGATAAATTCCTGAAACATATTTTTTATTCGTTCTAGCATACGGGGTTTGGACGAAGCTGGAGTGTTTCCTTTACGACTAACTGGCTTTTTCGTAGTAGTGCTAGCTCCTCGGACACCCATGTATTTTGAAACATACTGTATCATACCAACTCCACTGCTATAGGAAGGGTCCTTTACACCGATAAAATCAGGTAAAGCAATTCTTACGCTAGCATCAAGCTCAGCCTGTGCTAAGGATAGTGTCCCAGGCATAGAAACAGAGCCACCAGTTAACACATAGCTATCAACCTTATCATCGTAACCAAGCGCAGCTACCTCTGCTTTAATCAGCTGGAAAATCTCCTGCATACGCGGCTCGATAATGCTCGCCAAATCCTTCTGTGAAAATTCCTTTTCCACGTTGCTTCCCATTCGTGTTACTTTGAATCTTACTTCATCAGCTGCATCAGCAATGTTCGCGCAACCAAATTTTAGCTTAATTTTCTCCGCATGATCGCTTTGAGAGCGAAGTCCGTAGGCGATATCATTGGTTACAAATTGACCACCGATTGGAAGCGAGGAGATAGCGCATATGCCACCGCTCTCATAGATCGCAATCGTCGTTGAACCGCCACCGATATCAATAAGGGCAGTTCCTGCTTCTTTTTCATCCTTCGACAGCGTCATTACACCTGAAGCTAGCGTTAACAATATAACACCGTTAATTTTTAAGCCGGCCTTGTCCACACATCGAACGAGATTATGTACTGAGGACTTAGCACCTGTAATCACTGTAGCTTCTACTTCTAATCTTACTCCTATCATGCCTCTAGGATCAGATATTCCTTCTAATCCATCTACAATATACTGTTTTGGTACAAGGTTAATAATTTCACGGTCTGGTGGTAAAGTTACGACTTTTGCAGCCTGTAGTACTCGTTCAATATCTTCTTCACCGATCTCACGATCCTCGTTGGATACAGCGACTACGCCATGATTCGTCTGTACGCCTATATGGCTTCCTTGAATTCCTACATAAACTTCAGAGATCTCGATATCTACCATACGTTCAGCATGCTCGATCGCATTTTTAATGGATTGAACCGTTTGATCGATATCCACGATCGCACCTTTTCGAATCCCTTCAGAGTCTGCTGTACCAACACCAATGATATTAATCGAACTATCGTTAATTTCACCGATAATTGCTCTAACCTTGGATGTACCGATGTCCAAACTGACAATAATGTCACCGTTGCTCACTGCGCGGCACCTCCGTTTCAAATATTTATAGTTGTAACGATGAATATTTGATATTCGATCGCTTATACATTCTACTTGTGGAAAGCCCACTATCATCTATTCAACAAATGTGTTGCTTTCCCTCTTTTTTCAACATTATTTTCGAAACTTTTCATTTAATATAGGAAATTACTCCTATTCGTTGATTTCAACAGCAAAAACATAGGCTTTTAGTTCTATCTGACTTATATGATAGATTCCCACATAAAATTTTACCATTGATTCATGTTGTTGAGTAGTGCCTTTTTGCTTAGTTTACTCAATTTCCGCTTCATCATTTTCAATTTCGATATCAAACGGCACAAATGTATCAGCTAACAGCAGCGTAAGTCGCCCTGGCGCTTGCGTTTCGATTACTCCATTCATCGTTTCTACTTTATCACGAAGCAAGCTGATCGCTGTTATCACTTCAAACTTTGTTCTTGTAAAGATCAATATTCGGTCTGGAAATGCAGAAGACGGAATCGGTGAGATCTCAGAAATATCAGATATCAGCGCATTATCAATCGTTGAAAGCTGCTTCATTAATTCCTTTTTATTCATATCGCCCTGTTCCCAACCAGTTAAGATTGGCTTGTCCATAATTTGCATTCGCTCACTGTTCGTTACGATACTAGCCCCACTAGCAAGCAATGCAATGAGTTCGCCGTTTTCCGACAGTTCAAAGGCAACTACCTTATATTCCTGCACATTGATTTTTACAACGCCAGGAAATTTCTTCGAAATCGTGACATCCTGAATGCTACTGTCACGCAGCAATGCCTCTTTAATTTTTGTGTTAGAGCTAAATATAAAAGAATCGCCAACTTTAATCCCAGCATATTTCATTACTTCTGCATTGCTAATAAATTGTGCTCCGGATATTTGAACTTCTGTTATTTTACTTAAAGGAGAATAAAAAAATATAATAATAAGCAGTACGCTAAATAAAATAACGATAATTGATATGAGCTTTTTGTTACTTTTTTTCTTCGGCTCAGGCTCTTTAAGCACCGGCAAATCGGTTTGCAATTGCATCGCTTGTCCACTCCTTAACACAACGCGGCCTCCTCACCAATGATGAGGAAGCCGATTATCATTCCAAAGTCTACTGCGCATAGGTCTCATTTTTAGAAAGTGCTGTTAATCTCGTAATTTTGGCACCTAGCAGAGATAGCATATCCTCTATTCGATCATAGCCTCTATCGATATGATGAATGCGCTCTACTACCGTTTTGCCTTGAGCAGCCAGCCCTGCAATGACTAGAGCTGCACCCGCGCGCAAATCAGTCGCTTCTACCGTAGCACCATACAATCTAGGCACTCCTCGTATATAAGCTGTATTCATATCGACTCTTATATCTGCGCCCATTCTTGCCAACTCATCGACATGCTTTAAGCGACCTTCAAAGATTGTCTCTTTAATGACACTCACACCATCAGCAAGTGCAAGCATCACCATCACCTGAGATTGCAGGTCGGTAGGAAAAGCAGGATAAGGTGCAGTTACAATTTTCTCGACAGCTTTGCTGCGCAAGCGACTGTCGATTTTCATTATATCACCATCGACATGAATTTGAACACCTGCACGCCGCATCACGTGGATGAGCGATGTTAAATGACTAGGCTGGGTTTTATGCAGCGTGATTTGCCCACGTGTTGCAGCCGCTGCAATCATTAATGTTCCAGTAACGATACGGTCCGGAATTACTCGATGCTCACACGCTTTTAATGACCTTACTCCGTCAATCGTAATCGTATCTGTTCCTGCACCGAGCACCTTCGCGCCCATTGCATTTAGAAAATGCTGAAGATCTTGAATTTCCGGCTCGCGTGCAGCATTGGTTATCGTTGTTCGACCTTCCGCAAGCACTGCTGCCATCATAATATTTTCAGTTGCACCTACACTTGGAAAATGAAGATGAATATCAGCACCCGCAAGTTTATCTGCTCTGCAAATAATTGTATTTCCTGTTTCTTCAATCGTTGCGCCTAGCGCCTTCAAACCATCCAGATGGATATCAATCTTCCGTTCTCCAATTGCGCATCCACCTGGCTGATACACTTGAGTTTTGCCGTACTTCGCCAGCAACGGTCCCATCAAGAAGATGGATGACCTCATCTGTTTCATAAGACCTTCAGGTACATGTGAGGCAGATGCTCCCAATGTGTCAATGATAATCGTACTTCCCTTATGCTCTACTCGACAACCGAGCTCTCGCAAGATCGAGATCATCACTTCGATATCGAGCAAGTGAGGAACATTTTCAAGTACGGTTGTTCCTTCAGCCAGCAGACTGGCAGCCATAATCGGTAGTACCGCGTTTTTGGCACCTTGGATTATAACAGTTCCTGACAAAGGCTTCCCGCCTTCAATCACCAATCTGTCCAATGTATCACCTCCGAATTACCGCTCGCCCACCACCAATACCTCAGGTATTAAGAGGATGCCTTTACGCTCCTTTATAACGCCTTGTATATGAGTAATTAAAGCGAGAACGTCATTAGCTGTCGCCTGTCCTGTGTTGACGATAAAATTGGCATGAAGCTCGGATACTTGTGCTCCTCCACATTGGAACCCTTTGAGGCCAGCCTCCTCAATTAACCGTGCCGAGAAATCCCCCGGCGGATTACGAAACACACTTCCGCAAGTGGCCATTTTCAACGGCTGAGTTGTCATTCTCCGTTCCTTATGCTTAGCCATTTCTGCAGTAATGTGCTGACGATCGCCCTTCGCAAGCTCGAAGGTAGCCTCTACGACGATCCCTGACATTTCCTGCAAAATGGAATGGCGATATGAGAAATTCATATCTTCGCTGTAATAGGTAACCAATTCTCCGTTTGACAGTACAATTTCAGCTGACTTGAAAATACGTGATACGTCAGAACCATGCGCGCCTGCGTTCATATAGACAGCGCCACCAACCGTTCCTGGAATGCCTCCGGCAAACTCCAGTCCAGTTAGCCCTTGTCTGCCTGCAGTAACGGCAAGCTTTATGAAGGAATACGCTGCACCAGCGGTAACAATATCGCCTTCAAAATGAGCATAATCTTGACCCTTACCAGGCTTAATCACTACGCCGCGAATTCCTTTATCACTTACAAGCATATTAGAGCCGCGACCGATTGTCGTCCACGGCACTTGATGCTTATTAAGCAACTGGATTAACGTGATAAGCTGTTCCTTGCCTCGAGGAAGGACCATTAGATCAGCATTGCCGCCAATCTTCCATGTTGTATGCTTGGATAGTGGTTCATTGAAGAGATATTCCCCGATGTTATGCTCTTCAAGCTCCTCTATAAATAGATTCATTATGTTCTCCTCCTTATGAGAATAGCTGCACATATTCTCAAGCAATCACAGTTCAACGAGTGAAACACAGGCACCGCATAGCTCTGATCACGAATTATACGGTATCTTATGCCTTATCACTCATTTATGTGACAATCGCCTAAATCGATCTTATCGTTTGTTAGTCATAATTCTATTAAGTGCAAGAGCGATGCGATTCGATGAATCTGGCACCGCTAGAAATAAGGAAGCCTGCGACATTTTAGAAAGTCTGTGATCATCTAGCAGTAAGGCAGCCATTCTCTCAAGTAAAGTTTTGCCGCTTAAATCCCGCTCAAGTATAATTTCGGCTGCACCGACCGACTCTAAGCTGCGAGCGTTTGCCTCCTGGTGATTGTTCGTAACATTAGGTGACGGAATTAAGATCGAAGGCTTGCCGAGCGCTGTGATCTCCGCCAAAGATGATGCCCCAGATCGACTGACGACGATCGAAGCATCGGTCAGCACCTCTGCCATATTATTAATATATGGCAGCAACTTGATGCTGCCGCGTTCATACGCAGCAGTCCCTTTTAATTTTTGTAATGTATCTTCGTAATACGTTTCACCTGTTGCGAACACGATAACGAATCGATCAAGCTGCTGAAGAAGCTCCTCTTCCTCTGCAAATGCAATAACTGCTTCATTAAGTGCTCTAGCGCCTCTACTCCCGCCAACGATGAGTGCAAAGCGTTGATTAGAATCAAGCTCCAGAGAAGCTCTGCCGCGTCCTGGATATGCTTCCAGCACCTGCGAAGCGCATGGGTTTCCAGTAAAGCTTACTTGCTTCGCCTTAGCGAATGCGGCTAGTGAATCTTCAAAGCTGACACCGACATGGGATACATATCGAGTAAGGAATTTATTGGTAAGACCCGGAATCGCATTTTGCTCATGAATAAAGGTAGGCACACCTAAACGGGCAGCCGCATACACGACTGGCCCGCATACATACCCGCCAGTGCCGACGACGACATCTGGTTTGAATTGCTTGATTAGCTGCTTGGAACGTGATACTCCCTGTAAAAAACGGATAACTGTCCGTACGTTGTCGTAGGACAGTTTCCGCTTAAAGCCCGTAATCTCTATACTTTCAAAAGGAACGCCAGCGCGTGGGACAATTTTACTTTCCATTCCTTTGTCTGTTCCTATATACAACAGCTCAGTAGCTGGGTCTTGCTGCTTCATGTATTGTCCAATTGCTAAAGCAGGGTAGATATGACCTCCAGTACCTCCGCCTGTCAATAAAACCTTCATATCAGTCACCTCGAATATCGAGAAATATTGAGCAGGATGCCAAGTGCTGTCAGTAAGAGCGTTAACGATGATCCACCATAGCTTACTAGCGGAAGTGTAATCCCGGTTACCGGCATCATACCAATAACAACGCCTATATTAATAAGCACTTGCACTCCAATGATGCTCGTAATGCCGATTGCTAACAAGCTGCCAAACGTATCCGGTGCGGAAATCGCCGTTCGAACACCGCGCCAAATAACAATCAAAAACAACAGAATTAGCGTTGCTCCACCGATGAAGCCTAGCTCCTCGGCTAAAATTGAAAAGATAAAATCCGTTTGCGGTTCAGGCAAGTAGCTGAATTTTTGGCGACTTGCTCCAAGACCTAATCCTACTAAGCCACCCGGACCGATAGCAAAAAGCGACTGAATGATTTGATAGCCTCCACCAAGTGGATCAGCCCATGGATCAAGAAAAAATGTAATACGTTTCAATCGATACGGAGCGGCAATAACAAGTCCAACAAAGCCGACAACTCCGATCATTGCCAGTCCGCCAAGATGAGCGAGTCTGGCTCCTGCAGTAAAAATCAATATCATAGATGCACCAACCATAACCGCGCCTGTTCCAAGATCAGGCTGCAGCATGATTAAGCCAAACGCGACAAACACAAGTGCCAGCGGCGGCAGTAAACCCTTCGTGAATTGCGTAATTTTTTGCTGTTCAATCGATAGCCATTTGGCAAGAAATATAACCATCGCAAGCTTCATAAATTCAGAAGGCTGAATGCCGAACGAACCAATACCTAACCAGCTTCGTGCTCCACCACGGACGTTACCGATTCCTGGAATCAATACTAGCAGTAGCAAGCCGAAGCAAATCAGCAATAAGATAGGCGCCGTTTTTTTCCACAATGAATAGTTAACACGTGACAAAAACAGCATAGAAACAAGCCCTAGGCCAGCAAATATCGCTTGGCGCTTTAAAAAGTAAAATTGATCGCCAAAATCATGAAAAGCTTTTACTGCACTAGCGCTATACACCATCATAAGACCTATTCCCAAAATTAGCAGGATTGATATTAGAAGCCAAATGTCTGGGGCAGAGCGAGCCTTCACCATATCATACACACCTCTACATTAACGAAGTAGGGACAAGCCCCCTACTTACAAGGTATGCACCGATTTCTTAAACATGCTTCCTCTTTCCTCATAAGAGGAAAACATATCCCAGCTTGCGCACGCAGGTGAAAGCAGCACTAGATCTCCCGTTTCAGCAAGCTGTGCTGCCAGTTTCACCGCTTCATCAAGCGTTTCCTCGGCACTAGCTTTAGGTTCGACGATCTTGACCTCTTCTAAACCTGCACGCTTCGCGATAGCTTCCAGCTTGCTTCGAGTTTCGCCCATAGCGACGAGCGCCTTCAAACGATGGCGGAATATCGGCAACAGCTCCGTATAGTCAGAGCCGCGGTCTAAACCGCCTGCAACAAGAACAATAGGTGCGGACAAGGAACGAATCGTCATAATTGTCGCTGTCTCATTCGTTGCTTTTGAATCATTATAATACGCAACACCGTTGTAATCTCTTACATACTCCAATCGATGTTCAACACTTCTAAACCTCTCCAGCGGCTCTACAAGCGCTTTAGCATCTGCTCCAGCCATCAAACAAGCAGCTACAGCCGCAATTGCATTAGCCGCATTGTGACGGCCTGGTATGCCCAGCTTGCTCAGCGGCATCAGTCGCTTAGGTTCATCGTTTGGCGACATGCGGTACACAATATCGCGCATTGCCACTTCCGCTGCTGCATTCGGGAAAGGCTCTCCCGGTTGAATCGGTATAAATGGCGGGTCGATATAAACTCCTTGCTCCAACGTGTCATAGATCGAAAACGGAAAGCTGATGCCTTTGCAATGTGGAATCATCTCTCTCGTAACAGGGTCATCCCAATTCAGAACTGCAACATCATCTTCATTCTGATTGTTTAATATTTTCGCCTTTGAATGAATATAATCCTGCATATCCCCATGATAATCGAGATGGGTTTCTGCAAGATTTAATAATAGTGCGATTTTTGGAGTAAATGCAACCGTACCTTTTAACTGAAAACTACTCAACTCCGCAACAATCCATTGATCGCTTGATACTTCGCAGGCGATCTCGCATAACGGAAGCCCAATATTGCCACCAACAACCGGTTGCAGGTTCGCTGCTTCTAGCAGCTCGCCAATAAGCGTCGTCGTTGTTGTTTTCCCATTAGAGCCTGTGATTCCAATGATCGGTGCTTTACTAAGCCAAAAAGCTACTTCTACTTCAGTTATCACTTCTATGTTTAATTGCTGCGCGCGCTCGATCGGGGGCGCAGAATAAGGGATACCTGGATTTTTTACTAATAATGCAGTATCAGCCTGTACCAAGTCATCTGGGTGATACCCGCATATAACCTCTATGCCTAATACTTCAAGCTCGGCTGCCTCAGGAGATTGCTCACGTGATTTGCGATCATTGACTGTTACATGCACCCCAAGCTGATGAAACAGCTTCGCTACGCTAACCCCGCTTCTCGCTAAGCCGAGAACAACAATTTTTTCATTTTTATACTGCGATGGATGCTTCATGCTACTACCTCACTTTAACAATATGTATATCTGGTTCGCGATCAAAAAGATGAATTCAAGCTTCGACGTCGAATAATCCCTCAGTTCCACTTCGTGATCAAAGTTGATCTTTTTGAACTTCCTATTATAGAAGGAGCTGCTGAAAAGCAGCATCTTGTACGCTAGCCCAAGCTCCCCTGTAAGCGAAGGAGCAAATCGATTCTGGAAAACTAGTGGAAGAACGATTTACTCCGAAGCGGATTGCTTGCCTAAACTAACTTTCAAAGCTCTTCAGACAGCCCCTAACATACCGTTATATCACGAACATTAATCCTATAATTGCTAATAATAATCCTACTGACCAAAACACAGTTACTACCTTCCATTCAGACCAGCCTGATAATTCAAAATGATGATGAATAGGGCTCATTTTGAATACACGTTTTTTGCGAATTTTAAAGGATGTAACTTGAATAATAACTGACAGCATCTCTAGCACGAACACTCCGCCAATGACGATAAGCAATAGCTCTGTTTTCGTCAATATAGCAACAGCCGCAATACCTCCGCCAATACCTAGCGAGCCCATATCTCCCATAAACACCTTGGCGGGGTGCGCATTATAGACTAGGAATCCCAGCACTGCACCAACCATCGCTGCTGAAAAGATCGCCGCATCGTATTCAACGAGCTGTAGCGCGATAATCGTGAACGCACCGAAAGCAATGGCGCTTGTACCAGCAAGCAGTCCATCAACACCATCGGTAAAGTTCACGGAATTGCTCGCTGCAAACATAATGATGACAACAAACGGATAATAGAACCAACCGAGATCAATACCTACGGACGTCCCTGGTATAAGCAGTTCCGTGCTATGCCCCATATTGAATAGCTGCCAGCATACGATAATCGAAAAAATCAGCTGACCGACAAGTTTTTGCCTAGCTGTTAACCCTAATGAACGTTTAAATACGATTTTAATATAATCATCTAAAAAGCCAACAATTCCAAAGCCTAGTGACGCAGTAAGCAACACCCAAAACTCATTGCTAATCTCTGCGAACTTAATAAATGTAATAAGCAGCGCCAGCATAATGATGATGCCGCCCATCGTCGGCGTACCACTTTTCTTTAGATGACTTTGCGGACCGTCAGTACGAATTTGCTGACCGAATTTTAAGCGTCTTAACAACGGTATGAACAGTGGTCCGAATAAGACTGCTAGTATGAAGGAAACTCCTAATGATAATAAAATGACCATCATGTCCATACACTCACCCCTTCTCCAAAGCTTCGACAACCTGCTCCATCTTCATACCTCTAGAACCCTTGACCAGCACGAGATCTTCCGGCTTTACACGAGGCAGTAGCCATGCGATTAGCTCTTCCTTAGAATTAAAATGCTGCAGTTGCTCATCATCGTTAAAATGAGCACGAGCACCTTCTACAATATGTGTACTTAATGCTCCACAAGCGATGACTGCATCGACCTTGCTAGCGTCAGCATACTCTCCCATCTCTCGATGAAGATTCTCTTCATCTGGACCAAGCTCCAGCATATCAGCTAGCACTAGCCATTTTTTTCTAAAGCCGCTTAGGCTGCCTAAAAGGTCAATTGCAGCTCTCGTCGCTGTCGGATTCGCATTATAAGCGTCATTAAGCAACGTCGCTCCATTATGTGCTGTTGCTGGCGCTATTCGCATGCCAGTAAGCTGCATCGATTGAAAGCCTTCGCTAATTTGCTCTGCTGGAACGCCAAACAACCGTGCTACAGCAATGGCCGCAAGTGCGTTACTAACGTTATGACGACCAGGAATCATAATATGTTGCTGTCCAACACTGCAGGACTTGCCCAAATATTGCACCTCAAACGTGCTCTTAAATGGATCAAGCGATATATGATCAGCTGACCAATCATTCGTTGCTTCAAGTCCAAACGTTTTCTTTTCAATTGTGCTTGGCATGAACAGCTTCGCCATTTCTTCCTCGAGCAGCGGCTCATCTCCATTGTATATGAATACCCCTTCTTCTCCCAGGCCTTGAATAATTTCAAGCTTTGCCTGGGCGATCCCTCTTCGACTGCCAAGCTGCAGCATATGCGCATCCCCGATGTTTGTAATTACTGCTACATCTGGTTGTGCGATTTTCGCTAGCAGCTCGATCTCGCCAAAGCCACTCATACCAAGCTCAACGACGGCAACATCCGTATCTTCCTCTAGTGCTAGAATGGTAAGCGGCAGGCCGATATGATTGTTCAGATTACCAGCTGTTTTGCTTACCTTATAGGCTGTACTAAGCAGTGCGGCAGTCATATCCTTCGTCGTTGTTTTCCCATTGCTTCCTGTAATCGCAACTACACGAGTGAACAATTCGCCGCGATAGCTCATCGCCAGCTTTTGCAATGATGCTAGTGGATCACGAACGTACAAAAAAGGGAATTCTTCAAGTCCATCTGGAATAGCCACTCCTTTTTTCCATAGCGCTGCCTTCGCACCATTATCAATTGCTTGCTGAATAAACTGATGTCCGTCAAAGCGTTCACCAGTTAACGGGACGAATAACCCTCCCTCTGTCGATCTCGAATCCGTTTTAATACCTTGTACTTCGAGCTCCTTAAGCTCTCCTTTATATATTGCGCCACTCATGTCTACGAGCTGCGCAACAGTTTTTCTTATCAATGTCATTAACTCCTTCATCATGATCTGCATGCTAAAGACTAATGATTACCATCTAACTATAGCCCGAACAATATACTACCTCGCATTAGCTTGCCAATTCAATAGCTATTTTTAACAATTATGTAGAATTGCTCTGAAACATGCTTTTTTATTATATCACGTGAAGCGGTAAGCGAGAGAATCGAAGAAAAACTTCCACGATATTCTCTCGCTAATCCACCTAATAGCCTACGTAACAAAGCTATTAGTCATGGGAATGCACCGCTCCCTCTGGTAAATCTGACTCATCTCCGAGATAAATCCGAATCGTCGAGCCGCGCTCTACTCGCTCTCCTGCAGCAGGAGCTTGCTTGATGACCGTATTGCCGGAGCCGGAGCTCGTTAAGTTAAAATTCATATTCAAATCCTCATAAATTTCCGTTATCGTTTTACCGATTAGGTTCGGAACATTCACAACCGGAGTTTCCCCATAACGGTACAAACGATCGATCTGCGTTTCACGTTTTGGCACCTCTAAGATCTGCAAAGCATCTTCCATAATATTGCGCACGATCGGTGCTGCAACGACACCGCCAAACTGTATTCCTTCTGGATTGTCAACCGCAACATAGACTACGATTTGCGGATCATCCGCTGGAGCAAAGCCTATGAACGAGACGATATGTTCAGATGTCGAGTAACGCCCATTCACAACCTTTTGGGCTGTACCTGTCTTCCCACCAACACGATACCCATCGATAAATGCGTTTCGCCCTGTGCCAAGCGCAACAACGCTCTCTAGCGCCTCTCTCACCTGCTTCGACGTGGATTCAGAGATCACCTCTCGAACAACGGTTGGTTCGATCTCCTGCACCACTTCTCCGCTTTCTCGATTAATCCACGCCTTGGTGACGTACGGCTTATACAGCGTCCCTCCATTAATCGCGGCCGATACGGCAGCAATCTGTTGAATTGGAGTGACGGACACCCCTTGACCGAATGCTGTTGTAGCGAGCTCCACAGGCCCAACCTGACTTAATTTGAATAAGATGCCGTTTTCTTCGCCACCAATATCGATACCTGTTTTCGAACCGAAACCAAAGTTACGGATATATTCGAAAAGCTTATCTTTGCCTAGTCGGTTTCCTAGCTCTACAAAGCCAGGGTTGCATGAGTTCTCTACGACCTGAAGAAAAGTTTGACTGCCGTGTCCACCCTTTTTCCAGCAACGCAATCTTGCTCCACCGATCTCAACAGCGCCACTGTCATAAAACCGCTCATTTTTCAGATCAACTTTATTCTCCTCAAGTGCAGCTGCAAGCGTAATAATCTTAAAAGTTGAGCCAGGCTCGTACGTCATCCAAATCGGAAGATTACGATTATACACCTCTTGATTAACCTCTTGATAATTACTTGGGCTGTAGGTTGGACGGCTAGCCATGCCTAATATTTCACCCGTATTCGGATTCATTGCAATCGCTATAACTGCATCGGCGTTAAGCCCCGTCATGGCCTGATCAAGCTCTCGCTCCATAACCGTTTGAATCTGTTGATCGAGTGTTAACTGCAGCGTTAAGCCCTCCTGAGGTTCAACGTATGTATCTGATGAATTCGGCATCTGACGACCTGCCGCGTCAGATAAAAAGCTAACCATGCCACCTACACCCGTCAGCTTATCGTTGTGCGTCAATTCAAGACCCGTTAAGCCAATATTGTCAATTCCAGTAAAGCCGAGTAGATGCGCAGCCAGCTGATCATAAGGATAGTAGCGTTTATTGTCCTCTGCTACAACAATGCCCGGAAGATTAAGCGCTCGAATCTTAGCTGCTTGGTCAGTGGACATCTTTCGTCCACCTGGGCCAAGCCGAATAATCATTTCCTTTTTTGATACCTTTTCAAGGACGACCTCTTCACTCATGCCAAGCAGCGGTGCAAGTATTTTTGCTGTTTCTTCCTTTTCCTTCACCTGTACTGGTATCGCCCATACGGTAGGAGTACTTATACTATAGGCTAAGCGAACACCGTTGCGATCCCATATTTCTCCTCGCTTTGCTACATATGGAATATCACGCCGCCATGAGTTCTCTGCCTTTTCTGACAGCTCAGCTCCTTTTACGAGCTGAACATAGCTTAAGCGTACAATTAATCCGATAAATGCAACGATCGCAATCATTAATATAATAAACAATCTTCTTCTCACGGTTACATTCGATACTTTCATCGCTATCCCCCTATCGTTGAATCTGCATGGTCATGCTGATTGCTCTCTTTTCATGCGTATTCAACTGTAGGACAAGATAGAACTTGCATACTGCCAAATAAAATGAAGGAGAAGACTCAGGTAGCCTCCTCCTTCTGTTTGTCAAATGTTCTAAGCGCTCTCTGTTCCAGCTTCCGCTTCTGTCTCTTCAGACGAGCTTCCGCCTTCCTGCTCATCCCCTGTTCCATCTCCAGCAGTATCTTGCTCGGAAGCGTCTGTGTTCCGTTCACTTTCACTTGATTCAGACTCTGCATCAGAATCTGCTTCGATGTCATCTCCAGTTGGCTGTACATATTCAGAATCCGCGAGAGGCTTGAGCTTAACTGTTAACGTTCGTTGCCCTTTTTCCTCTGTTAGCTGCTGATCATAAATATAGCCGCTACCCTCGATTTTAAGCTTAACTCCTAGCAATGCGGTAATCTCCACTGCATCTCGCAGCGATGCACCGATCAGATCTGGAACAACTAAATCTTCTTTTTGCTCCGTTACGAGATATATTCTTTGTGTTGGATGTACAAGTGTACCAGCGGCAGGGATTTGCTGCTCAACGATGACACCATCTCCAATAAACTCGTGATTTAATCCAGATACCTTTAACTTTTCTTTAGCGAGAACACCTTTCAGTCCTGTCACATCGGGTGTTTTTATCATTGCCACAACCGTCTCGGCATCTGCATCTTCTGGATTTGAAGCTTCAGTTGTTACATCATAGCTTGGTGCGATGTCTAGCTTACGTAAGCTTTTAAGCATAATCTCACGGAACACTGGTGCCGCAACGGCACTACCACCCGCTAGTGGATTGTTCGGCTCGTCAATAAGCACAAACACGATCAATTGCGGATCCTCTACTGGTGCATAGCCGATAAAGGAAACTACGAATTTATCTGAGGAGTACTTATTGTTTACTACCTTTTGTGCGGTCCCCGTCTTACCCGCTACACGATAGCCTTCAATATAAGCGTTACGTCCTGTTCCTCGTTCACGGTCGGATACGACCTGCTCCAAGTACTCACTCGCGAGCTTTGAGCTTTCTTCTGAGATTACTCTTCTCACCACTGTTGGCTCTGTTACCGTTGTCGTTTTCGTAGCTGGATCGGTAATACTTTTTACGATATAGGGCTTCATAAGCTCACCGCCATTCGCAACGGCTGCTACCGCAGCGATCTGCTGTATCGGCGTTACAAGTACAACCCCTTGCCCAAATGTTGCAGCTGCAATATCACGCGGCCATTGGAAACGTATCGTACCTGTCGCTTCATTTGGCATTTCAATGCCGGTTTTTTGACCGAAACCAAAATTCGTTAAATACTCTCTGAACTTATCTCCACCAATACGCTCGTAGCCTAGTTTTACAAAGGCAACGTTACTTGATAATTTTAAACCTTCTAAAAAGGATATTTTCCCCCAGCCTACACGATTATGATCCCTAATTGGCGTTGGGTCACCGCTAACTGTAATACTTCCAGATTGATACAGCTCATCTGGATCAAACACACCTTCTTCGATCGCTGCAGCTAACGTCGCAATCTTAAAGGTGGAGCCTGGCTCGTATAACGAGCCGACCGCGTGATTATACATCGCAGAATAATCGGTATCCCAATATTCATTCGGATTAAAATCAGGCATATTAGCCATTGCCAAAATTTCCATCGTGTTCGGATTAGCAACAATTGCTGTAGCGCTCTTTGGAGCATATTCTTTAACAACATTACGCAGCGCTTCCTCCGCGTACATCTGAATCTCATTATCAAGGGTCAGCTGGATTGTTTGCCCATCTTTAGCAGCAGCGTAATCTACATCACTGCCCAAAATTTGTACGCGCTGTCCGTCCTTTTGATACGAGATGTAGCCGTCCTGACCTTCAAGAATATCGTTGAAGGTCGATTCCAGACCAATTCTATTCTCGCCGTCCAAACTAATATAGCCGATAATTTGCGAAGCACGTTTCTCTCGCGGATAAAACCGCTCATACGTTTCCGTTAAGTAAATCCCCGTATCAGAACCGAGCTTATTCTTTCGCAGCTCTTCTTTAAGCTCATCACGAAAAGCGATCAGCTCATCAGCTACTTCCTTCTCGATATACCAGCCTCCCTGACGCAGTTCGCGATTGGCATAATATGAACCATCATCACGCTTCGCATTAAGATGATCTTCGATATAGTTTTCGTTAACCTTTAGTATCGACGATAATCCTTCTGCGACTTCATCTGCAATATCAGAATTGTGAATGATCTGAGGGTTGATCGATACATTATATGCTAATGCATCCATTGCAAGCACATTACCATCGCGGTCAGTAATGGTACCACGCTTCGCTTGGAACGTCTCTGAATCATGCCATCTTTTTTCAGCTAGTTCCAGCCACTTCGCCCCTTCTACGATTTGAGTTTTATAGAGATGGAACAGAAGAAAAAGAAAAAGGAGGGTTATAAGCCCTCCGAGTGTCAACGTGCGTAATTTGATTCGCTTAATCATCATAATCACTTCCTATTCCAGCTTTGCTGTCCCTTCAAGGGCTGATGATTTTTTGACGACGATTCCCGACTCTAGACTGCTTGACATTCCGTGCGCTTCAGCAAACTCGCGAATACGTTCCGGATTGCTCAATGTTTGAAACTGGCGTTCTAGCTGCTGTATCTCTAATTGCATGCTTTGCATTTCGTTATTAACTTGTTTAATGTGCAGGTTAACATCATAGATATCCGCATACCTAAAAATGATTACACTAGCAATGACAACAACTGCTAATACCGTCATTAAGTAGAGCAGCTTTTCTCCTACTGGTATTGACTTTCTTCTAACGACTTTTTTTCTAGTTTCGCGTATGACATATTCATCTTGCTCTCTACGCTTTGGCTTCATTGCTAGATTTCCATAATGATAGGCCACGAATAATCCCTCCTACAACTTTTCTGCAATTCTTAATTTTGCCGATCTTGCACGAGGGTTCGCATCCAATTCTGCGTTACTCGGTACGATTGGCTTTCGATTAACAAGCTTAAGTACTCCGTCGTTTCCACAGACACACATAGGGAAATCAGACGGACATGTGCATTTTTCAACGTATTTAGCAAAGGTTTGTTTACAAATGCGATCTTCCAGTGAATGAAAGGTAATAACTGATATTCTTCCTTCTGGAGCGACACAGCGGACGGATGCCTCAAGCGCAGTTTCTTCTGCTCCTAATTCATCATTTACAGCAATCCGCAATGCTTGGAACGAGCGTTTAGCAGGATGTCCGCCAGTTCTTCTCGTTGCAGCTGGAATTGCATTTTTAACGATTTCAGCCAGCGCTGACGTCGTCATGATCGGTGCTGTTTGACGTGTTTTAATGATAGATCGTGCAATATTACGGGCAAATTTCTCTTCGCCATAGCGATCTAAAATACGTGCAATGTCACGGTCATCCCATTCATTTACAATATGGTAAGCGGTTAACTCCTGCTCGCGATCCATACGCATATCAAGTGGTGCATCGTGATTATAGCTAAAGCCTCGTTCGGCTTCATCCAACTGCGGACTTGATACGCCTAGATCGAATAATATTCCGTCTACTTGCGGAACACCACTTACAATCGGTACATTACAGTGCAGCAGTTCCTCTTCAAGATGTCTAAAGTTGCTACGAACAAGCGTTACCTTGTCCATATAAGGGGCTAATCGCTGCTTCGCATTCTCATGAGCCCAATCGTCCTGATCAAAAGCAATCAGTCTTCCGTGCTCTCCTAACTGCTCAGCAATGCGCAAGCTATGTCCTGCTCCTCCTAATGTGCAGTCCACATAGATGCCACCAGGCTTTATATTCAAGCCTTCAACGGCTTCCTCCAATAATACGGTTGTGTGCGCAAACACTATCATCCCTCAATTCTCGTTGTCATACTAAAAATTAAAATCAAAATCTACAAGCTTTTCAGCAATTTCATTAAAAGCTTCTTCAGATTGTTGATAATAGCCTTCCCAAGTTGTTTTACTCCATACCTCAACACGATTGGATACGCCAAGTACCATACAATCCTTCTCTAGTTTGGCATATTCACGTAAATGAGGCGGAATATTAACTCGTCCTTGTTTGTCCAGCTCACATTCCGTAGCACCGGAGAAGAAGAAGCGTGTAAACGCACGTGCATCAGATTTCATTAGTGGTAGTGCTTTTAGTTTCTGTTCCAATATCGCCCATTCACTTTCGGGATATACGAATAAGCAATTGTCGAGGCCGCGTGTTGCGATAAAGCTGGTTCCGAGCTGATCACGAAATTTGGCAGGGATAATAAGCCGACCTTTTTCATCGATCGAATGCTGATATTCTCCCATAAACATAATTCCGCTCCACTCCTTCCCCTAATCGCTCCACTTTCCCCCACTTTTCACCACTAAGTCAAAGTAATTCGCCACATAAAACAAAAATCCTGCTTTTATAAGCAGGATTTTATTAAAATATTTAATTGTACTTATTTCCAGCTATCTAAATAATCAGCTTGAGTGCTCGTTAATGTGTCTAGCCCCATGCCTAGCGCCTCAAGCTTGTAGTGTGCTACTTGCTGATCAATGTCATACGGAACATTCGCTACAACCTTACCCATCGATTGATAATGATCATTAACATGCTTCAAGCTTAATGCTTGAAGTGCGAATGTCATATCCATAATTTCCGCAGGATGTCCGTCGCCTGCCGCCAAATTAACCAGTCGACCTTCTGCTATCAAATAAAACTTACGTCCATCACTCATTACATATTCTTCAATGTTACGACGTACGACACGCTTTCCAACACTCATCGCTTCAAGATCCACTTTATTCACTTCTACGTCAAAGTGACCTGCATTAGATAAGATTGCTCCGTCCTTCATAACTTCGTAATGCTCTTTGCGGATAATGTCGCGATTACCTGTTACCGTCACAAAATAATCCCCAAGCTTAGCAGCTTCAAGCATCGGCATTACAGAGAATCCATCCATATACGCTTCAACCGCTTTAATCGGATCGATTTCCGTAACAATAACTTGAGCACCTAACCCTTTCGCACGCATTGCCACACCTTTGCCGCACCAACCATAGCCTGCAACAACAACCGTTTTACCCGCTACTACAAGATTAGTCGTACGATTAATACCATCAAATACAGATTGGCCTGTACCGTAGCGATTATCGAATAAGTATTTGCAGAATGCATCATTAACAGCAACCATCGGGAAGCTAAGCGTACCTTCCTTCTCTAATGCTTTCAAGCGAATGATACCTGTCGTCGTCTCTTCCGCACCACCGCGCAAGTTCACCGCATATTGATTATAGTCAGTATGCAGCAATGTAACGAGATCACCGCCATCGTCGATAATAAGATCCGGCTTGCTTTCAAGCGCCTTAACATTCAACTGTTTAAATTCTTCTGCAGAAGGATTGTACTTACCGAATACAGTAATTCCATCCTCCACTAATGCAGCACAAATATCATCCTGAGTGGAAAGCGGATTACTTCCCGTAATCGTCACTTCCGCTCCACCTGCTTGAACTACTTTTGCTAAGTAAGCTGTTTTCGCTTCTAAATGAAGGGAAATCGAAACCTTCAAGCCTTTAAATGGCTGCTCTTTTTCGAATTGTTCTCGAACTCGATTCAACACAGGCATATGAGCGCTTGCCCAATCAATTTTCAAATGCCCTTCTGCTGCAAGAGACAAATCCGTGATTATGCTGTTTTCAATTGAACTCATTACTCTTCCTCCCATTCGTTCCCATTACAATTGTACAATCTCGTGACCGCCAGTTCTATCATAAGGTGCTTGAATTAGAGCTTCAAGCCATACGCGATCATATCGATTCCAATAAGATATCATCGAAAGCACCCGTTCCTGCGGCTTGCCAGTCGGCTTAATTGCAAGCTCAACTCGATCAAGCTGACGAATCGCCGCTTCAAATTGCTTCTCTTGCGCATCGATCGTCTTCGACTCCATATAAGAAATCTGCTCGATTATTTTTGTCATATTCGTATCTCCAAGCTTAGAAAGACCTGCTTGTATCGACCCAGCAAGCTCGATTAGCGGCTTATACATCTCTTCAAACTGCTCCTTCACTTTTCCAAAGCGGTCTTTAATATGAAGCTCGTCCTGCTGCTCCAGCCATTGCTTTTTCCGATCTTGAAATTGCTCCATTACATCTTGGAAGCTCAGCTCGTATTTATCCATATTTTTAGCGATAATGCCTTCAATTAATGTATACGACATGCGCGGCACAATAATTGGCATTTCCATCCCTAACGTTTTGAACGCTTGCCCAGTCAATGCCCAATAGGAAATCTCGCCTGGACCTAGTACCGTTGCCAGCACAGGGAACACATAATCCTGCATTAGCGGTCTTGTCAGCACATTATTACTGAAACAGGCTGGCTGTTCCTCCAGCAGCTGCTGAAGCTGCTCATAGCTCCACTGAAACTGACCTTTACGGTCCTGGAATACTTCTCCTTGCTTGTACAGCAGCGTACGGTCGCCGCCAAGCTCTTCAGCGAATAAGAACAGATTACTGCTGCCCGCATTAACATCAGCTTGCAACGTATAGCCCATCTGACGCACTGCAGCTGCCGTCTCAATATAGGCCGTCTCCAGTTCATCATTGCGTTGTAGCAGCTGGCTAAACATCGGCTTCTCCAGCACTCGCAGCTCATTATAGTCCGAATCAATTAAAAGCAGGCCGTACGATGCGAACAGTTCCTGCAGGATCGCAGCAAAAAACTGAGAAAGTGATTCACTTATCTCCGCTATAGCCTGAAGCTGAGCAACTAAGCCTTCTTTGAATTCTGAGCCCGGAAGCTGCTCGCTAAGCTCAGCAATTGCTTCCTGCCATTGCTCCTTGCTTACTGCAGTACGACTCACTGCTGTACGACTTTCGGACGACTTTGTGAGAGTCAGCTTCTTCAAGCTTTGATCCGCCCCAACGATATACGTATGATTAACTTCGTCCCAATCATGATCTTCGCCAGCAATCCAGAAGACTGGAACAATCGGACGACCCAGCTGCTTGCTTGCCGAAGCTGCAGCCTGAATAATTGAAACAGCCTTATGAATGACGAGCAGCGGTCCACTCCATAGACCAGACTGCTGACCACCAATCACCACCTGAGCGCCTTGTTCAATATGTAGCAAGTTATTGCGCTGCAGCTCACTCAATTCATAGTCGCCCATGTAAGATCGTAGCACCGATGCTAGCTCTTGAGATGAGGCACGCTTGTCAACACTTTCATCGAGACGTTTAGATCGTAGAGACCAATCCTCTTCATGTCCGCTATAATAACCATATAGCTCATGAATAACGTCCTGTTTACCTTCTATATAATCAGCTGTCAATTGCTGAGCAATCGGCAGCTTATATTTTTGTAGATCGAGCACTGTTTGTCTACCTCCTACTCTTAATAAAAGCTCACTCTTTTAACGATACATGATCTTGGCATTAAAGTACAATAATTATTTTACATATAAAAAACGTCCCTACTGGCAGCAGAGACGCTTAATTCTTTCTATGTATTAAACTGTAATCGCAAGTCTTAGGAATACAAAAATATTTAGTACTACATATAATAGCACCATGACGAAAAACGCGACTCGCCAAACGACTCGGGCAATACGTTTCCAAGGTATAGCTCCATCTTTACGATAATAAATGTTTCCCAGCAATCCAACGCCAATAATCATGACAAGTAAAATGCCATACAGTCCAGATGTAATGTCAAATAAATAATTAATAAGTGCTCCGACATTCAATATAAAAAACAAAGTAGAAACGTCCATCGCCATGCGAATCGCACGCTTGCGATCTTTTATAAAGAAGCCGTAGCCAAAATAGACAATAATGAATATTAGAATAGGTATTGTCGCGATGGCAGAAATAATATCCCACATAAGCTCTGAATGCTCACTCCTTATTGTTCAGGATGTAGTGCTTCGATGATATGTACCATACTTTCATTCAGAGGCGCTTTTTTATTGTTATGTGCAGCAATTCGAACAACAGCGCCATTAATGCAAGCAATCTCAGTCATGTTTCTGCTTAACACATCTGCACGCATCGATGAAGTATTGCTCGCTGTTGAGCGGCAAACTTGCAGCACCTCGTCAAATTGGCAAGAATCTAGCGTTTGATCCTCTTCTAACAGGATACCCTTCGTTTCCGTAAACAGCTGTTTCATAAGCATAAGTCGCTGCTCTGACTGTGGAAGGTCCCCATTCGATACATTAAAAAGTGCAGTAAGTGGATTGATGACTGAATTAATAATTAATTTCCGATAGACCTGCTCCTTGATGTTTTTCGACACAAATGCTGCAAATCCTGCCATTTGCAAGGCATTCTCCAATTTTTTCTGGAACATCCGTCCTGGATCTCGACCTAGTTCTTCACCAAGTGCTGTTTTTCCACTTCCTGTATGTACAACTTCATTTTTACCGATGCGCTTGGCCCCTTCGCTTGTCACAGTTGTAATGATCGGACATTCAAGCGCCTCAGCGAGTAATTCAATATGTCCAACACCATTCTGCATTGCAACAACCGCTTGATAGCCCTTTAACGCTACAAGCTCCTGAAGCTGCCTTACCAACGCTTCACTCATATGTGATTGCTTCACCGCTAAAAAAGCATAGGTTTCATCAATTGATATGTCATGATCTGAAGCATCGGAATGCCCAATTGTATTACACGTACAATATAGCCTCGTTGCCTTTTCGCTGCCAAGCTCTTGGTATGCGATACCTGTTTCATTGATAAGTGCTGCTGCTTCATTCGTGCGCGACCAGAGCTGTACGGAATATTGTGCTTGGAGCAGTCTAGCAGCAAGCAATAACCCGATAGACCCGGTTCCTATCACTTCGAATCTCATTATAATCTCCTATCTAGCAGGTTTTTCCTTTATACAAGCATACATGAACAACAAAAAAAGTGCTACTAAGCAGCACTTTTTTTTGCATAGCTATTCGATTCGTTCTAGATTGCCGTTCGCATCCATCTTGAAGCGCGGTTTGTTTTCTTCTTCCGTATTAAGTACTGTTAGACGGCGTGCGCGATCCATAATTTGAATCAATGTTTTGTAATCATCATTAACGGCATGATAATCGTTTTGAACCATATTCACTTCTTTTGTTAATTTGTCATTATCAACACGTAGTCGATGAAGCTCATCTTCTTTTTCTTTTAGAGATTTTTCATAGTTGCGAATTTGACGAGTCAAATCATGATAGATCATCTTCCATTCACGCAAAAAACGAATAACAGCATCAATCGATAGACTTTCTTCTAACGGTGTTTGCTCCGTTTTCACAACTCTTTCTTCAGTATCATAGGTAGAAACTGATGAAACCTGCGGCAATGAAGCAACCTGCTTTTTCATATAGTTTCGTTTATGGCGTTGCTGCTTCGCGATCTGTATTGCTTCTTCATACTGTTTTCTAACAAAGCTATTCCAACGAAAACCACAAGCTGCAGATGTGCGACCAATTCGCTCACCAACCTCTTCAAATGCAGAAAGCTGAGTACTACCTTCTCTAATATGACGCAGAGTCACCTCTGCCAGCATGAGATCATCATCTGGTGTCCATGCATCCTGTCTAATTGCAGTCATGCTTATATAACCTCCTAACGTAAAAGGCACTTACTTATCTCTATGTTCTTAGTAGAGTTCATAGAATCTATTGGTTACTATTTTGTATATCCATTTTCAAAAATTCTCATACATAGAATTTAACTTTCCTACACATAGAACTTCATAAAGTTGTAAATAATAAGGGTGAGTTCACAATTCAGACGAAATAAATTCATTTTTTCGACATGGGGATAGTTTACACTTTTCACACCTAACGCTATAATGAGATTTAGGAAATTGGGTCGTTCAACAAGAAAGGGGGTAGCGATATGGCACGTATGTATCGTGTACTTGGCTTCTGGTGCCTAGTTATTGGGCTAATGGCATTTGCTGGTCATATGTATGAATTTTCACTACTATTTCTAGCGCAAGCAGCTGCATTCGTATTTCTTGGCTATTTGAAATTCTCAGAAAAAACTTACATAGCGATGTTTTGGGGATACATGGTTATCTCATTTGTCGGATTCACGTATTGGTCCGTCTTTAAGATGAGTATACCTTTCTAAAGCATCTGGTCTCAAAAGGTCGTACAAGTTCCTCTTGTACGACCTTTTGCTATTGCATTTCATTCATGAAATATTAGGCCAACCTTGTGCATACAATGAAAATAAGGAGGGTCGGTCGTTTTGAATATATGGAGACAACTATTTTGCTTGATCGTCATCTTGTCGCTTTTGCTAGGTTCTGATACTATCGCAATCGCTGAGCCAGCTTCTAAATCAACACCCCCTCTAGCATCGGGAGACGAGGAACTGCAGCAGATTTTACAATCAAGCTTATCTATTGTAGAAATTGATAAGGAGATCGAGCGCATTCAAGCTAGACTTATAACACTTGAAGAGCAGCTTACTGATACAGAATTGAAGCTGTATGAGGGTGAAGATGCCATCGAGCAAAAAAGAGAACAAGCAGGCAAGGTGCTCGCTGCCTACTATAAGGGTGAACGAATTGATATTTACTTAAGTATTCTTAAGTCTAATAATATTGAACAATTTCTATACTCGCTTGAAATGATTGAATATATATTATCTCAAGATCGACGGTTACTTAACTCATATATTGAGGAGTATGAAGTGCTTAAAAGCTTATATGAGCAGTTTGCAGCGGAAAATGAACAACTGCTCGCAACGGAGCAAGATTTGCAGCTTCAACGGCAGCGCGTCGTTGATCTTGAGCAACAGATCGACGTTCAATTAAGCGGCCGTACAGATGCAGAACGTGTTACGATGCTTATTGAGCAGCTTACTCAGTTTTGGGAAGAACAAGGTATTGTACAGGTTAGATCTTATTTTGAAGCGCTAGCAGCAGCGATGAACGAGCTGCCCGGCTGGCTGCAAAAAAACAATCAATACTTAAGCAATAAAGGTTTCAATTATAAGATTACGCTGCCAGAGGACGTACTGAATCAATATTTACAAGATTACGATCCTATGTTTTCTTACTTTGAATTCGAATTCAATGAAGGCTCGATTACTGCCCACGGTAAAAGAGATGAGATAGAAATTGAAATTACCGGCCAATATACTGTAATTGACGAGCCTTCCAACTACATTCAATTCACGATCGATGAGCTTTATTTCAACGGCTTCTCTTTGCCGGATTCTACTAAGCAGGAGTTAGTACAACAGTTTGACTTAAACTTCTATCCTAGTTTGCTCGTCAAGCTTCTCCGCGCTAAAAGCGTAGAAGTGACAGACGATCAGCTAATTATCGAGCTAAAGCTTGCGTTTTAGCTATCTTTATCTTTATCTTTATTCATCATTCAGAAGTAATTTTATATACAAAAAAGGAAGCAATGCATCGCAGCTGCTTCCTTTTTTTTATTCAGGCATCGTTTGTTTGTCTTCTGCATTGAGCAGTATAGCAAGCTTTTCTGGGATCGTAGATGATAGCTTCCATTCTTGCTCCAGCTTTTCGTATCGCTTCATCCATTCTAAGTCATAATGAAACAGCTGGTTAGCCACCAGCTTCTGCTGTATAGACTTCACTAACCAAAGTTGCATCGAATCACTGCTATAAGTCGCATACATTTTGCGATGAATAACCGTCCCCGACGGCTGGTAGCGATTTAATGTTTCTAACCATAACATTGCAGCTTCCGCGTCCGTCGTACTCGCACTCATCATAAAGCTTTTCCCATTCAGCCACGGAAGAGGTGTATAGACCTTGCTGCTCACATAATGAGCATCAATCAATGCTCTTTGCTCGTAATACTGTTTAACGGTCGTCATATATAAAAATGGCATCGCCGATTCATCAAGGGCTAAAGCTGTCTGCACTAGCTCGCTATGCTCCTGCAAATACTTCAATGTATTATACTGAACCTCATTAAGCTTACCTAACTGCATCGGCTCTTCTACTTCGTCATTCCACAATGATAGCCAAGCTAGCAAACCGTAAATCTGTTCGGAATCCATCGACAAGAATGGCCCTTCGAATGACTCTGACTGTTCGTATCTTTCCAGCCAATGCTCGAAGCTCCAATCCGTCGTAATAGCTTGATCCTGTACCGCCTGATCTGATGCAGGTGGAGTTGGGGTCGATACTTGCTTTAATGCCAAGCTATCATCCAATGCGATCGGCGGAGATTTTACAACAGTTAGGTCATCCGCCCCATCTTCATCGTCCGCCTGCTTATGCATTAAAAGGATATACGGATTCGTTTCATAAGGTATTGCCCACATATAGCCGTTCCATTTTAATGCATCGACAACACTGTGTAGCTGATCGCTAAGAACGTCATTGTTCATTAAACGATCAACTGGCTGAAATAGCCCTTGAATGGCAAGAGGAACGACCCATTCATTATAAACGAGCTGGATGTCACCAAGATCACCAAGCTGAGCGAGTCTTTCCCACTCCTCGAAGGTGAGCTGCTCACTATAAAAGTTATTAATTTTCACATGGATGTAAGGATAGCGCTCAACGACACGTTGCGAAAGCATTAGTAGCTCGTTATACTGTTCTTCTGGCAGCATAACACCTATTTCAAGCTCTACCGTTTCAATCGGCGCAGAATCTGGCGCAATTACAACTGCCGGTTCATCTTTATACAAGTCGGACACATAGGTCCAATCTAATGCTCGCGTTAAAAACAGAAAAGCAACAGCTACTAGCAAAATAGAACCAATTATAAATGGCATTGTTCTTCTAGTAAACACAGCTAGTCTCCTTTTCATACGGATACAACAAGTATATCAATATCTAGTCATTATGTATATCGCTTTCATTCCTGTATGAGTACATTTGACTAATTTTTGTATATTGTGACATGCTTCCAATGCTGTTGTTCCCAGATTTTTAGAATTATTGATGGAGTTATCTGAACAGCACTTGATAGGTCGTTGCGGCAACAAAGAGTTCTTGCACTCGCGTTTAAAGCCCGATTCTTCCAAAAAATTACAAGGTAGAATCAGGCTTTAAAGGCGAGCCACTTTGAACTGCTCCCTGTCAAGTGGACAGTGTAAAAAAGAAAAACGATCCCATGCTCGTAGTTTCAACATAAAATGGAACGGAGGGTCACTTTTTATACCGCTTGC
>Ga0160467_100222_pt1 | contig 73052 bp, 49 predicted proteins | sample HID1972I_E11MG_FD_108221 | JGI IMG/M metagenome (GOLD analysis project Ga0160467, IMG submission 108221) | Enriched pill bug-associated microbial communities from UW Madison campus, WI, USA - HID1972I_E11 MG | ecosystem: Host-associated > Arthropoda: Insects > Digestive system > Unclassified ... | reverse complement strand
TGATTTGTGGAATGGATTTCTTCATTCTAATGGATAATTGATCCGCATTGACGATTTTCATTAGATATTGTAATCTTTCGCCTTCCGATAAGGTATTCAGTTCTACCATAGTTAAATCACCTATTAAGCCATGAAAAATTGGGCGGTCGGGTTCCTGATCAAATCGTTCGATATCTAACATCCCCCTGTCATTAGTATCCATTACCACCGGAATCTTTAAGGCGCGCGCATTAAATCTGCTTTCCAATTTAACTTCAAAACTATCACAAACCTCTACTAACAAATCGATCTTATCTGTTTCTCCTAAAAAAGAATTGTAATTTTTAGTATTTAATCCCTCTGGAAAAATTTCGACTTTTAAAAATGGATCTATTTCCGCTATTTCTCGTGCTGCAATAATTACTTTTGGTACAGCAAGATTAAAAACAGCTGTGCGTAATCTATTTAAATTACTTAAATCCAGTTCATCAAAATCTGCAAGTCTCAATGTCCCACAAGTACGCTCCATCGCCATTGTCAAAGCTATTGACTGTCCGACAGATAGTCCAACAACACCAACTATCTTTTGAGCTAAAATATCTCTTTCCTCTGTTGTAATTTTAAGCTGATTTCGATTCGTTCTTACCTCAATAAACTCCTTCTCATCCAATAAGTGAACAAGCGTTTTTCGCCATGGATAATATACCCAAACACCATATTCTTCCAAACTCTTTCCTTGTAGGAAATCTTGTATAAATGACTGATGCTTTAATTCTGATTCCCAATCAGCAGGGTAGCGACAACGTCCCAACTCATTAAGCTGTCTTTCAATCTCATTATATTCAAAAACAATATCACCTTTTCGCCTAAGCTCTTCTAAAGATTTTCTATCATGAGTATTAGCCAATCTAAAATATAATGGGCTGTATGGCACATCCAACGTATCAATCATATTATATTATCAAAGTATATTGAGATTATTCTCGTCAAAAAATTCAGCATTAGTATTCTGTTTAGTCATTTGTTTGATGACCTCAGTCAAATTCCATTTATCCATGTTATCCAGTTGCAACATATAATGTATCTCAATCTCTTTAGAGCGCAATTCCTCTATTCTAACCACATTACCACGGTTACGTAATTCTAAAATAGCCTTTCTATCTTCTTCAGAAGCTAATTCAAGATTATTAACGTCATCTAAAATCATCGTTGTTGCGAGAAGATCCAGTTTAGGATAATAAAATGTTCCGTTATTTCCTACACCACTTTCCAAACGATAGCCCACACATTTTGTTAAATTAATGGTGTATGGGGCGCATAAAGCAAATAATGATTTTATACCTATTTGAGGCGCAATTGCAATCGCAGCTCTAGTTAAAAAAATACTACCAATACCATAACCAGCAATTTCCCTAGAATTCCATAATCCACACCCCTCTCCCGTACCTTCTTGTGCATAATCCCATACCAAATCAAAGATTTTAGCGTCCATGTTTCCTGTGGCCTCCTCTATAGGAAGAGGTTGGGATCCTCCTGAAACATGTATCCTTGCACCTCCGTATACATTTTCTCCATCCAGAGATTCTACAATCAAAACGAAAGCTGCGGGGTTATACATCCAATCATTTTTAGATGATGTAACTTTTTTCACACCTATGGCCGTTAAAACATGTGCATGTCCCTCTATAAAACGCTCGCAAGTCTTAGGATCATCGATCGCACGAAACGCTCTTAACCTGACCACAGGACGTCCCTCTTTAAATATTAGTGCCATGGACAGTTAATTATTCGATTAAGATTCAAAAATAATCAATATAATCAAAAGCTGTTCACTATAAATAAAAATATTAAAGCTGCACTATTTTATTGAAATCTAAATCATTAAAAACTGCGGTAGCGGTTAATTTCGAATGTGATCGATCGGTTAATGTTACGTACTTTTTTAAAAGTTATTTTAGTATGCTCGCTGCCTTTTTCAAATTATTTTTTTGGTGGATATGCTCAAACATGTTTAGCATAAATATTCTCTAAAACTTTTAATTATGCTATTTAACTAAACAAAGTTAGTAAAAACATACTCAATATTTTTGAAAGAAGTAATTAAAAATCGCAAAAGTTAACTAAAGCCATGCATATATTACAAAGCCATTTCTTACAAATAATAATTTTATTAAAATCTAGTCCAAAACAACTTTTCAATTCAACACGGATTTAGAATATACATGAACTATTATAATCTCCATATAGATAAGAGACCAAGGTTACCTGCTTATGGTATTTTACGATAATAACATCTTAAATGGTAAGTTTGTATTTATTAAACCATCATGTGTTTAGCGCGCCATAGTAAAAAACAGTTTATGAATTAAATATCGATGATGGTTTCAACTGATAAATAACGTATACTCCATGAAAATATTAATTATAGAAGATGATCAGCGCGTAGCAGAACTCATAAAGAGAGGACTGGATGAACAGGATTTTGAAACCGTATTAGCTTATGATGGATTATCAGGTAAAAAGCTTTTTTCCCAAGATCATTTTGACTTAATCATTACGGATATCATCTTACCCAAGCTGGATGGTTTAGACCTTTGTAAGCAAATCAGACAAATAAATCCAGATCTTCCAATCATTATGCTGACAGCACTAGGAACTACAGATGATAAAATAGAAGGGTTCGATGCCGGAGCTGACGATTATTTAGTAAAGCCATTTGAAATGCGCGAACTTTTAGTCCGTATTAGAGCATTATTAAAGCGTCGTCAAAAAACAACTGGTAATCTCAATTTTGTTTTACACTTTGAAGATCTCGAAATGAATCTACATACCAAAATTGTAAAACGTAGTCAGCAAGAGATTAATTTAACACCTAAAGAGTTTAAACTGCTGGAATACCTGATGCAAAATCCCAACAGAGTATTGTCTCGGGTCGAAATTGCAGATAAAGTGTGGGAAACCCATTTTGATACCGGCACGAACTTCATCGATGTATACATCAACTACCTCAGAAAAAAAATAGACCGTAATTTTGACAAGAAACTCATCCATACAAAATCCGGAATGGGTTTCATTTTGAAAAAAGAACTATGAAAATAAGAACACGTCTAGTTTTTCTATTTACCGTCATTACAGCAATTATTCTTAGTTTGTTTGCTACTGTAATCTATCTATCTGCAAAGGAAAACAGACAGATAGAATTTTACAATCTACTACAAAAAGAAGCGATCACCAAAGCCAATCTTTTTCTAAATGCTCATGTAGACAAAAAGATTTTGCAAGATATCTACCATAATAATAGAAAAATATTGAATGAGGTTGAGGTTGCTATTTATGATACCAAATTTGATTTAATCTATCATGACGCTGTGGATATCGATTTTGTCAAAGAAACAAAACCTATGTTTGATGAAATTTACCAAAAAGGTGAAATCAAATTTTATCAGCAGGACTGGCAAGTTATAGGTCTTCAGTATGTTTATCAAGGTAAAAGATATATTGTTACTGCGGCCGCTTATGACCAATATGGTTATAGTAAACTCCATAATCTATTAAATAATAGCATTATTGTTTTTATTATTTCAATTTTGTTTATTCTCATAGCAGGTATTTTTTTCTCTAAGAAAGCATTTGAACCAGTTCGTGCCATGAGTGAAAAAGCACGAAATATTTCTGCTACCAATCTTGATCTCCGTTTATCAAATAATGACAATAAAGATGAACTATCTGAGCTTGCCGATACCTTCAACGATATGTTGGACCGCTTAGAAAACTCATTTGACGCACAGAAACATTTTGTATCGAACATCTCTCATGAATTGCGCACACCACTTGCTGCTATTATTACGGAACTGGAATTATCAATGAGTAAAAATCGAGGGATAGACGATTATAAGAACGCAATTAATCATGCATTAAATGACTCAAACAAATTGGCCCGTTTGTGCAATAGCCTCCTTGATCTAGCAAAAGCTAGTTATGATCCTACCGAAATTGCATTTAAGCCCATACGAGTAGACGAACTTTTGTTAGATGCCAGACAACAGGTTCAAAAAACCAACCCCCAATACAAAATTGACATACACTTTGACGACGATTTTGAAAACGATAATCAAATCTCCATAAATGGCAATGAATACTTATTAAAAGTAGCCTGTAGCAATCTCTTCGAAAATGGTTGTAAATTCTCTACCCCATCTCGCTGTACTGTTTCTGTTCTGTTTGATAGCCAAAATATAGTGCTAAAATTTGTTGATTTAGGAATTGGAATTGCAACCGAAGATCTATCACAGGTTTTTAGTCCATTTTATCGTGGTAAAAACAAAGACTATACCTATGGACACGGCATTGGACTTGCGTTGACACAAAAAATTGTTGCACTGCATAATGGCAACATCTCGGTCATTTCAAAAGAGAACGAAGGAACAACTTTCATCTTAACCTTACCACATTGCTGATGCTATAATTTTGTAATCTATATTCAAAAGATATCAACGACTCGCTATACTTAAATCTTAGATAAAATAACACCGCAATAAACCGGACAAAAAAGTCTAACACTACGGTGAAGGTTCTGTTGCTTGGCAAAGATCAAATCTGATCTTAAAGCAAAATATTCATAATTTCATCTTCTTTATTAACACTCCAGAAAATCATTCTAATAATTTTCTAATAATTTTCTATTAGTCTTCTAACTGCTGTACTCCTAAAGCTTAAGCAACTTTGCATTGTTCAAAAATACAGGCATAAAGATGCTCTTAACGGAGAAATAACACTTCACTACTAATAAAAGTTAATTTAAAATTCTTAGCGATGAAAGCAAAAATCACAAAAAAACATAGCCCATTAACCCGCTTTCTCTTCATTTCTATACTTTCCATATATTTAATGGGATGTCATGCAAAAGTTGATGAAAAGATCATAGAAAATTTCACACAAAACGGTGATACCATTCAAGTCCAAGGAAAGATAAAATCACAATTAAAGACATGTACTGTTCTCAAACAAGCTCATCAACTGGAGCTCATTACAGCCGGGACAGTGAAAGCTATTCCTAATCGCTATGCTGAAATCGGTTCTCCATTTTCAGGACGTGTTTCAGCAGTACATCTCAAATTAGGAATGAAAACAAAACCTGGAACTCCTCTTTATGAACTGATATCTCCGGAATTTATTGAAACTCAAAAGCTATACTTTCAGGCAAAAACAGCTTATCAAAATGCTAGATTGATTCTAAAGCGACAACAAGATCTTAAACAACATGGTGTAGGAACTGATAAAGATGTCGAAGAGGCCAAGGCCCAGTACGAAATTACAGAGAAAGAATATCAAAATACGTCTGCTTCGCTTAGATTCTTCAATGTAGATACTGAAAAACTAGTTTTAGGACAGCCACTTATTATCCGATCGCCTATTAGTGGTGAAGTTATCAGCAATGACATTGTTCTGGGACAATACATTAAATCGGATGATTTACCCCTTGCTAAAGTAGCCGAACTGAACACTGTCTGGGTAGTTGGAATGGTTAAAGAACAAAATCTAAACCTTATAAATAAATTAGATTTAGCCGAAATTGCTACAATCGCGTTTCCTGATGATAAGATAAAGGGAACCATTTATCACATCGATGAAATTGTAAATGAAGATACCCGAAGTGTCCAAATACTTATTGAATGTCACAATCCCGATCGTGTATTAAAACCAGGCATGTATGTGAATGTCAACTTTACTAAAAAAGCTTCTGATGCTGCGTTCATTCCTGCAAAATCATTACTACAATATAATGATCAAAGCTATGTGTTCTTAGCAATTGGGAAAGATAAATATCTCAGACGCTACGTCGAAACAGGTATCACAGATAAAGATCAGGTACAGATTTTATCAGGTCTGCAAGCAGGAGACAATATTATCAGTGAGGGTGCATTTTATCTATTAAATGCAAAATAAATATTATTTCGAAGAAAGTTTATTCACATAAAATCATAAAAACTGCTGGTACATTCTCAAGTATATCATTCCAATGAAATCAATTACGTTGTGAATTGCATTTGGAGATCTATTGAAATAAATATAGCTATGAAAATATCGCTGAAAAGCTAAGATAAATTAATGACTTCCTGATTGGTGCATCGCAACTTTAATCAACTCTATTTTAATGAAAAATATATTTAACAATACTATAGCCAAACGTTGGTTGGTCTTGGCTCTTTTTATTCTATTAACCTTTTTTGGATATTATTCTTGGACACAGCTTTCCATTGAAGCGTATCCTGATATAGGCGATGTAAGTTCTCAGATTGTGACACAAGTACCTGGACTTGCTGCAGAAGAAGTAGAGCAGCAAATTACTATTCCGATAGAAAGAGCTATCAATGGTTTACCAGGTATGCACGTGATGCGGAGTAAAAGTACTTTTGGACTGTCTATGGTTACAATTGTTTTTCAAGATGGAACAGATGATTATTTCGCACGCACCCGTATTCAAGAACGGTTGACGGATCTGGAACTGCCTTATAACGCAACAGCAAATCTTGACCCTTTAACTTCTCCAACAGGAGAAATATTTCGGTACATCATCGAAAGTAAATCACATGATCTACGTGAACTCACCGATCTGCAGACATTTGTCATTATACCCCGTATCAAACAAGTGTCTGGAGTAGTTGATGTTACAAATTTTGGAGGTATTACGACACAATTTCAAGTTGAGATTGATCCCATTAAACTGGAACAATATGGTCTAGCCCTAAGCGAGGTAGTGAACAAAATTGAAACAAACAACACCAATGCAGGTGGAAGTGTTATGAATAGAGGAGACCAATCTTACGTCATTAGAGGAATCGGACTTCTCAGGACATTGGAAGACATCGGAAATATAGTAGTTAAATCCCGACAAGGAACAGCTATTTTCATGAAAGATATCGGTCAGATCAGATACGGAAATCTTGAAAGAAAAGGTGCTTTAGGCTATTCTGATAAACGTGGAGCAAACTATTCCGACAATATTGAGGGGATTGTGCTATTACTTAAAGGCCAAAACCCTTCTGTCGTTTTAGAGGGCGTCAATCAAGCTATTGATGAATTAAACAATACCATCTTACCTGCGGGAGTACAGATTCATCCATTCATGGACCGTACTGATCTTGTAGAAACAACCTTAAATACCGTTTCCCACACTTTATTAGAAGGAATGGGTTTGGTAATTATTGTACTCATCATATTTCTAGGAAGCTGGCGTGGAGCTCTTTTAGTGGCTATTACCATACCTGTCGCTCTGTTGACTGCTTTTATCCTCATGCACTTTACGCATGTTCCGGCTAACTTATTGTCATTAGGTGCCATCGATTTCGGCATTATAGTCGATGGAGCCATTGTTATGATGGAAGCTATCTTGAAAAAAAGGGAAGAGAATGAAGAAGAAGAACTCACAGAATTAGGTATTGCTTCTCTAGTTAAGCAAATGGCTAAACCTATCTTTTTTGCGACGGTCATTATCATCACGGCTTATATTCCCCTATTTGCATTTGAACGTGTAGAAAAAAAGTTATTTACTCCTATGGCTTTTACAGTAGGTTATGCATTGTTGGGTGCGTTATTAGTTGCTCTATTCCTAATACCTGGACTCGCTTATGTTGTTTATCGGAAGCCTCAAAAAGTATATCACAACAAATGGTTAGAAAAATTAACTGTAGGATATCACAGACAGATCCAGCATTTATTAAACCGTCCAAAGAGAGTATTCACGCCTTTAATCATCATTTTTGCAGGTGCAATCGTATTAACATGTACTGTTGGTAAAGATTTTCTGCCTCCCTTAGATGAAGGATCCATCTGGTTGCAAGTATCACTACCTCCCGGAATCACAGTTGAAAAATCAAAGGAAATGAGTGATTCACTGCGTGCGCGAACACTTCAATATGATGAGGTTACATATGTGATGGTCCAAGCAGGTCGTAATGATGATGGTACAGATGCATGGACTCCCTCTCATTTTGAATGCAGTATTGGCTTACTTCCTTACAAACAGTGGAAAAATGGGAAAACCAAAGCTGATCTAATTGAGGAATTGGCTGCTGAATACAAACAGATGCCCGGATATGACGTTGCATTTTCACAACCAATGATTGATGGAGTGATGGATAAAATTGCGGGGGCGCATAGTGAGCTCGTCGTTAAGATATATGGAGAAGACTTTAAGGAAATCCGAAGAATAGCAGATGAGGTCTTGATTACGTTGCGAAAAGTAAAAGGTGCTGTAGATTTAGCGATCGATCAAGAACCTCCATTGCCGCAACTACAGATAAAAGCAGACCGTTATAAAATAGCACAATATGGTTTAAATGTCGCCGATGTCTCCGACCTTATTGAAACAGCTATCGGCGGAAAAGCGGTTTCCCAAATATTTCAAGAGGGAAAGGTATACGATATTATCTGCCGTTATCATGAAGCAAGTCGCAATACACCTGAAAAAATAGGAAATTTAATGTTGACAAATGAATCCGGAGCCAAAATTCCGCTATCACAAGTAGCTACAATAAAACTCAATACCGGAGAAAGTACGATCGCTCGTGAGATGAATAAAAGACATTTGACTGTGCGGTTAAATCTACGCGGAAATGATCTTACTTCCTTTCTCAAAGAAGCACAATCTAAAATTGAAAAAGATATCAAATATGACCACAACGACATAAAAATAAAATGGGGCGGTCAATTTGAAAATCAAAATCGCGCATATCAGCATATGGCTATTATTGTTCCTATGGCACTAGCATTAATGTTTATATTGCTATATGGCGCTTTTGGAAGCTTCTCACAAGCCGGATTGTTGATGAGTGTTGTACCGCTTGCCATATTTGGAGGTATGCTTGCATTAAATATTCGCGCTATGACCCTCAATGTATCTTCAGTAGTCGGATTTATAGCACTCTTTGGTGTTGCAATTCAAAATGGTGTACTGATGATCACACAGTTCAATGCATTAAGAAAAAAAGGGTATGCACTAAAAGAAGCCGTAATAGAAGGCGCCCAACATCGTTTCAGACCAGTAATCATGACTGCCACTGTAGCCATCTTGGGGCTTCTTCCAGCTTCATTGGCCACAGGTATTGGTTCTGATGTTCAAAGACCATTAGCAACTGTCATTGTTTACGGATTATTCTTCGCTACCGTGATAACCCTCTATGCATTGCCATCATTATACTATCTATTAGAGAAAATAAATGCCGACAAAAAACATAATTAGTTTTCATCTCAAAAATACCATCACATGTTACGTCTTAAAAACATCCGTAAAAAACACTTTCTACTATTATATTTTACTTTAGTCTTAAGTGTAATTACTCAAGCTCAGCTTGACGCAGATATTCAAAAAGAGATTACTTATCCCGATTTTATAAAAGCTGTTGCTCAAAATAACATAGCTTATGCGGCAGAAAAGTTAAATATTAATATTGCTGAAGCAAATATTGAAAAATCCAAAATAATTCCTGACCCAGAATTTACCGCTGGTGTATTTAATAACGACCAGCATAAAATGAAGATGGGGTACGGATACAATATCGGACTGGATTGGACCCTCGAACTTGGCGGAAAACGGAAAGCACGCGTTGATCTGGCAAAAAGTGAATCTGAACTTAGCAAATATATATTGCAGGATTACTTCAGGAATCTCAGAGCCGATGCTACTGTACAATATTTAACCGCAATCCATCATGAGCAACTGATGAAATTACAATTCAATTCCTATGAAACGATGGATGAACTTGCAAAATCGGACAGTTTACGCGCCAAATTAGGTACAATTACTGCTATTGATGCCAAACAAAGTAAACTTGAGGCTAAATCCATATGGAATGAAGCAATTCAGTCCATCGGAAATTGGAAAGGATCGTTGAGTAGCCTCAATTTACTGATGGGGAGTAAACATGCTGAACTTACACAAATGGCATTGGTAAATTTTTCTACATTTGACCGGTCTTTTTATCTCGATGACCTTATAGTCCATGCACTATCAAACCGTGCAGATCTACTGTATGCATTACAAAATAAAGATGTGTCAGAAAAAATGATCCGTCTTACAAAAGTAAATCGGGTACTAGATTTAGGAATAACGACAGGTGTTACGCGCAATGCAGAAGCCCGCAATGATTTAGCTCCCAGTCCAGCTTTCACATCAGCAAATTTTGGAATAAGTATTCCTTTGAAATTTTCAAATCATCGGAAAGGAGAACTTAAGGAGGCATTTTATACTGCCCAACAAGCTGGATTACAACATCAAGAGATTGAACTACAGGTGCAAACAGAAGTTAAGCAAGCATTTTATAACTATGAAGCGACTCAAAAGCAACTTCAGCAATTCAACAGTGGCATTCTTGACGATGCTAAAGCTATCTTAACGGGGAAACTCTACAGCTACAAACGAGGTGATTCTAGTTTACTTGAAGTACTCCATGCACAGAGAACCTATATTGAAGTTCAGCAAAATTATTATGAAATACTGTTTAATAATGCCCATGCTCTCGTTATATTGGAACAATCCGCAGGTATTTGGGATATACTTTTTTAGAAAAAAAACAATTTTATGTGTGTTTAACAAATATTAATATGGATAATCAGAAGCATATTTTAATGAAATATGCTTCCAGAAAGCAACAAAAATCCTAGATAAAAAAAATATTCTCCCTCAAAATAAAGGATTTAAGGAATATTCATTAGATATACTTGGCATATATCAGGTATTTTTCTACCTTTGCATCACTCCAAACAACGAAGGAAACTTCAAAAAAAAGAGTAAGATTCCGTAGCTCAGCTGGTAGAGCAATACACTTTTAATGTATGGGTCCTGGGTTCGAATCCCAGCGGGATCACAAAAGAAAAGCTAATCGAAAGATTGGCTTTTCTTATTTAAAGACATGGGGATTCGAAAGAAGCGTCGGCCGGATTCGATCTAGAGATATTCAAAATGGGTAATAACATCCTTTAAAAGGATGTTATCTAAATCAATTTTCAAAAAGTATTTATTTTTTTCAACAACTCTTCACGATAAGCTCTTGAAAGAGGAACTTTTATATCTTTTATGACAACCTGGTGGTTTTCGATTTTAGATATTTGAAACAAGGATGTAATGTATGATTTATGTATCCTCATAAACTGATCATCTGGCAATCTGTTCTGCACTTCATTAAGTGTCATACGTGTAAGCGTCTTTTTATCCTGTTCGACAATAGATATATAATTATCCTGTCCCTGAATATAAAGTATATTTGCTAAGATGATCGACACCCAATTATGTCCATCTTTAACAAAAAGTGCAGTTTCAGCTGTATTATTTAGGACAGGCATTTGCTGTTTTCTGCTATTTGCAAGCTGACAGGCTTGCAAAAATCTGTTAAAATTAATCGGTTTCAGTAAGTAGTCGGTAGCCGCTAAATCGAAACCTTTCAAGGCATGTTCAACATAAGCCGTAGTAAATATTACCTGCGTTTTATACTTGATTAGTTTTGCTAGCTCTAAACCCGAAATATCGAGCATATTGATATCCAGAAAGACTAAATCTATCGTCGCAGACTCCAAAAAGTCCATAGCCTCACCTCCACTCGAAAACAAATTATCCAGTTTTAGAAAATTTATCTTTTGTGCATGCATACTTATTATATCGAGTGCTACGGGCTCGTCATCTATTGCAATTGCTCTAATCATTTTTTGGCAGTATTGTATTGAGTTTATCTTTTAATTCCTCATAATTAAGTCCCCTTGCTATAATAATGCCATTTGGGTCTATCAAAAAGGTTTGTGGTATTGCCTTAATACTATAAAGCTTCACAATACTATTGTCCCAATGTTTTAAATCGGATACTTGTGTCCACACTAAACCATCATCTTTAATTGCTTTTATCCATGCTTCTTTATCATCTGCTGCATCTAAAGATATACCCAAGATAGTAAAATTCCTATTGCTAAAATCCTGATATAATTGTCTCATATGTGCACTCTCTTCGCGACAAGGACCGCACCATGATGCCCAAAAGTCCAACAATACATATTTACCTCTAAAAGATGATAAACTAATTGGATTTCCTGTAGTATCATTTTGAATAAATTCTGGCGCTACGGTACCAATATTCAAGTCTTGAAGATCCTTTAAAAATTTATTGTACTCTTGACCCAATAATGTATTTCTAATGTGAGGACTAAGTTTATTAAATAGCGCATAAGTATCATCAACCTCTGGAAAGGGACCTGCATATTCTGACAAACTTACCAATGAAACATAACTATCTAAATTACTAGTAATGAAAGATTTTAAGACTGGTTTTCTAGAATCTTTCAAGCTATCTAACCTCGCTCCCAAACTTGTAGCGGTAAGGCTATCCGGATTTGATCTTAACATGAGACTCGTTTCCATTTGCTTTTCGAATATCGGTTTTAATAACCGTTGAAGATTTTGTTCATCTACATTAATCTTTGAACCTGTAAACTTACCAATCTCCAGCAAACCAGACGTACTCAGTAGTATATTTCCTGGATGAAGATAAAGCCTCAGCAAATCAATTTTATCTCCAGTTCTTGTTTTTTGTATCAAGGCCGACAGACCGATTTCGTCAGGGTCACTCACCAATGTTGCTAGCAATGGTTTAACAACATTTCCTTCAAATACATATCCTTTTTTATCATACTCGTATTCAGCTGAATCAATTAATTTTTGTCCATTTATTTGATAAGCTAAATACAGACGAGGATGATTACCGTTTACATTTGTTTTAATAGTGAGTTTAAAGTTTTTATGTTCCATATTTTGAGCATAAGACACCAAAAATGACACAATAGCTAGTAGGGAAAACATGTATTTTTTCATAATTTCAATATTATTTATTCAGTAGAAGTTGTAGTGAGATTTTATAAACAGTGCCATCAGTAAAATTTTCAAATTTATGTTTCTCGGGATATAAAAGCTTGATCCTTCTTAAAGTACTTTTAATTCCAGTATTATTTCCCTCTATCTGATGATGACCACTGATGATGGTATTGACCACTTTTAGATTTAAACGTCCGTTTATAACTTCTAAATCAATCTTTATGGCACTGGATTCGCTCATACTGATACCATATTTAAAAGCATTCTCTATAAAAGTCAGCAATAGTAAAGGTGCAATTTTCCAACCCTTTTCGTTAACATTTAGCTGTACATCGATTACGATATGCTCTTTTGCCGGCAACCGCTCTTTTTGCAAAGACAAATAATTATTTATAAACACGATCTCTTCTTCGAGTGGAACAAAATCACTATGCATTCCTGTTATCGTATACCTCAAAAGATCCGATAACTGATCAATACCATTTGCAGTTTGTGGCGCTCCTTCTTTCAAAGCAGTACCGTAGAGATAATTGAGACTGTTAAACAAAAAGTGAGGATTTAATTGTGATTTGAGGGTATTTAGCTCAAATTCCGCTTGTTGCTGCTGCATCTCTTTTTTATACTTTAACTGATAAAAATAATCTCGAATCAAAGCATACAGAAACGCATACACAGTCATTAAAAGTATCGGTCTTAATACCGACATATTTTCAATTATCCGACGTGCGTTCTCATGATGTAACTGGAGCATTGTGAACGGAATTACACTGATTACTAAGCTAATTTCTAGAAATAAGTACCAGCGAACTCTAGTAAAAAAAAAGTTATAATTGATTTCTACTAATAATAGAAAAAATAAGACCATAAGCATATCGTAACTAAAATTGTTTTGACTAAAATAGTCCCAAATACTTACTGGAGTTTTGTCCTCATAAAATAGATAGTCGCCACTCGTATTAACAATAACCAGATAAGGTATTACGGTAAACATATTGATGACGACCCATACTGCTGCGCAGTGTACCAGCCAATATTGTAAAATAGTACGGATTCTTTTTTTCATAATTGTTCTTTTCATAAAAGTAATCCAATCTACAGATATTGATTAATTTATGTGGTGAATTACTTTTATTAGTGGTGAGTGATGAAATAGACTAGTCAAAATCAAAGAACAAAATATATTGTAAAGACATAAAAAAAGCTAATCTTACGATTAGCTTTTTTTAATTTACTCTATTGACAACTAAAATAGAAAGATGGAATAAAATTTAATGATTGATCACCTATAAGTTATTTGCAATAAGTAATCAATGCATTTATAATCTATTATTTAGTAACCTTTTGCAGTTTGTGCTGCTTTTAAATTAGTATTCCTATCTAAGGCAGTTTGCGGAAAAGGCATCAACATAAATTTTGGATCCCAAATACGCTCCTGAACGATTACATTAGCAATATCTTTTGTAGTTTTCATAACATTGGCCGCGATGTTCCAACGTCTGATATCAAAATAACGCTGTCCCTCCCCTGCCAATTCTATTCGACGCTCATTACGGATAACTTCTCTCAGTTTTTCTTTCGTATTATTGACTACCTGATTTACTGGAGGCATACCGGCATGATCCCGGATGTCATCTAATGCCGCAAAAATAGTAGCATCCGGTCCACTTACTTCATTTTTAGCTTCTGCATAAGCCAGAAGGATTTCGGCATATCTAATAATGCTATAATCCTGTGGCGCATCGTATTCTAAACCACTAACTAATGAAATTGGATCCAAATATTTCTTAAAATTATAACCAGTGAAGCTTTCTCCACCACCTGGTCCGGCCCAAGTATAGGTATAACCATCTTTATATTCATTCCAAGTTGCTCCTGGAAATAATACGCTTGCATAAAGACGCGTATCCCTGTTTTTAAATTCGTTGATGTAGTTCGCAGAAGGAGTTTTATTAATATTAAAATCAATAGCCCTTTGCTCTGGTGATGGAGGAGTAAAAGTAGTACCATCACTTTTCCAATATGCATCAACCAAACTTTGAATAGGGGTTATAGATCCCCAACCTCCAATATTTGGTGGAGCCAATAACGTTCTTAAACCATTACCAAATGGTGCATAACTTTGATTTTCCTGTATATTCTGTGATACTAGAATGGCTTCTTTATTAATCTATGCAACTCCATGGTTAAATACATGTCTTTCACTTTTTTTCTTAAAAACCTTTTTAACAATCTCAGTATAATCTAACATTATTCAGATTATACTGTTATTATTAGTATTTACTAAAAATTGAGATTCATTAATAGGATCTAAACAGCATCTAAGTTTATTTAAAAATTCCAAAAAGAAGCAAATTTGAATCTTAAGAAATTTTCGTAGTATAAAAAAACATCCTCACTAATAGATCATATGATCTATTAGTGAGGATGTTTTTTTAAAATCGACTAAATTATGCGTATCTATTTCAAGAAGACCTTCCGGATTGCTTTATTATCAGGATCTAAGATATAGATATTACCATTTTTGTCCATTGCCATATCTGCCAAAGCGCCAAAGCGTGACTCCACTAATGAGCCATCTACATATCCACGGTTGTTCGCTTTGAAAATAGTGGATACTCTTCTGGTTGAGACATCAATTTCTCTTAAAGCATAATTAAAATTATCTGTTGCAAATATAGTCCTACCTTCAAAAAGAACGACGCTACTTATACCTTGAAAGCGAGCAGCACTTCCAATACCATCAGCATAACCTGCATCTGAAAACCCTACCCAAGCATTCATGGTTATGCCATCAGTCCCTCTTCGCATTAAACCATTCCCACTAATTGCATTCTGATCTGGATAGTAGTAGTTTCCTAAAGCATCTACCACCGTTCGGGTTGTTACCCAACCAGTACCATTAATTTTACTATAATTTCCTGTTGGATTGACCTTATTGACTCCTGCTGCAAATCCATTGATATTGACATACAAATTTCCTGCATCATCAATACTCATATGTCCCGGTGCAAATCCCGATGTATGTACCGTACGTTGACCGGTCGATGTAATCTTGATCACCTGATTTGTTCCCTGATCACTCACATAAATAGTATTCTGCTTATCGATTACGATACCATACGGTTTAACAAAAACCGCATCTGTTCCATTGACCTGTAAAATTGACACAGCACCCGTAGCTGTTATTTTTTTTACCTGTTTATTATTCGTATCTGTTACATAGATATTCCCTTGCTGATCGGTAGCAATAGCAGACATATATCCTGCAAAGGTATTACTGCTAGGCCCACCCGCCAAAGTCATCACACCAGCTCTTTTAAACAATTGCGGAGCGAGAGCTTCCTGCGCACCAACAACAACTTTAACATTTCCGGTGCTTAATCCTAGAGGTGCTTCGAGCACTAAACTGTTCTCCGTGGCTGTTTTTACCATTGCTAATACGCCATTGAAATACACTTTATTTTCTGATGCTGTCGTACTAAACCCCGTTCCTTTAATCGTCACACTCGTACCGGTCAATCCGTTGTCCGGTGTCATCGCAGTAATCCCCAGATTTTGATCTTTAAACTGCGGACCATTACTCACCTGATCATTCACTACAACACGGATAACGCCAGACCCTGTGCCTCCCGGAACTGTCAGTTTCAGTTCCGTTTCATTAGCTGAGGTCAACGGTATCAATATATTATTGATATATACTTTGTTTTCATCTAGCTCTTTACTAAATAAAGATCCACTAATCGTCATTTGTGTCCCCTTTGGACCACTTAGCGGTGTTACAGTTTGAATAACAGGTTTATCCACAACGGTAAAAGATGGACCTATTATTTTTTGGTTATTGATATTAACCGATAAAGGACCTGTTGTTACTCCATCTGGAACCTTTACGACCAAACGCTCTGGGGCAGATTCAACGACAACGGCTTTCTTACCATTAAATTCAACAATATTATTGGTAGTCAGTTGCTCAAAACCTTCTCCTGAGATCACTACACGTGTATCTTTCCCTCCTGTCAAAGGTTTGATACCCTTTATTGCCTGATAAGTGAAGGTTTGCCCTTTGGCATTCATCCCATCCACTTTAACAACTACAGATCCAGAACCAGCCTCATTGGGCACTTCTGCTACGATCAGCGTATCACTAATGCTGACGACCAAAGCCTTTTTTTCATTAATAAAGACTTCCGCTGGATTACTGACACTTCCAAATCCGGTACCTCCAATGCGTATTTGAGAACCAGCAGGACCATTTGCAGGAAATACTTGCCGAACACTTAAATCTTGATAGGTATATGTACCAACATCCATGATCTGGTTATTATAGCTCAACACCAATTTACCAGTATTCCCACCAGTGGGCATACGAACCACTATAGCTGTTGCAGTCGCACTGATCACAGTGGCATCTTTACCATTTACTGTTGCTTTATACGCTTCAAGTGTTGTACCAAATCCCTCTCCTGCGATGGTGACAAGCGTCCCCTCTTTTCCTGAATTCGGATAATACTCCGTTATTTTCACTGCTGTCTCAGGAAGCATACCTTCCTTCTTTTCACAACCTGCAAAACCTGCAAGTATCAAAATAAAAAAGATGATACCGAGGCTATATTTTGTCCATATTTTCATGACTTTCATTTTTTATTTAATCATATGGAATATCCATATACTATCTTTTTTCATTATTATCCTCCTCACCGTTCAGGTCATTACCGTCATTAGGAGTTAAAATCCAATAAACTGCAAGAACCTAAAATGTATACCGAACCCCTAATTGCATCTGTGCTCTTGAATTGAAATAATCAATACTGTAGGTTTCCCCAGGCTCATTGAACGTAAATACCGGCCAGTTTCCATTATTTTGCTGTGGCGGAAACAATGTCGGGGTCAAACCCACACTACTTGTCGAATTGAACGTATTAGGAGAAAAATACTGTACCCCCCACTTTTTATACAGCAGATTTGTCACATTGACTACGTCAGCAGAAATTGTAATAAATTGACCTTTTTTACTGTTTACAGGCAAATCGTGTGCAATGCGAAGATCTGCTTGCACATTCCAAGGTGTACGTCCCATATTACGCTCCGTAAAATTCCCCCTTCTACTGCTCAGATAAGCATTGCCATCGATGTACCTGTTAAATGCTTCAGCCTGTTGTAGTGCAGTATTTCCACTAGGAATATCTTTAAAATAACCGATTGCTTCGTCAGGATTCGGTACATATACCAAACTAACCTGTTGTGGCAATCCTTGAATACTGTTGTTGACAATTCCGTAAGTAAATGGAGAGCCCGACTGTGCGCTGACAAACAAAGTGATGTTTGTTTTTCCAGCACTTCGCCAATATTGATCGTAACTGATACTTGAAACAATACGATGGCGAATATCAAAATTACTATAGGCCAACTTTGGATTATTCGGTATAAGCGATTGGTTCAGTTGCCAGTTTGATTCCATTGAATTACGGACACCATTACTCAAATCCTTTGATTCTCCGTACGTATAACTCGCAGTTCCATTAAAATTCTTCATTCGTTTGCTGATCGTTCCTGTAATGCTATAGCGGTATCCTTGATCGGTATTGCTCAATAAATAAATATTCGAAAAACGATCGTCAACCGATCCCTTATATACCGGCTGTTGCTTATGAACATCATAACCATAATAAAGTGGATTATCATGTACATTTAGCTGTTGAAAGAGCACATCACTGATATTTTTCGTGTACATACCTTCCACAGTAAACTTCCAGTTGTTCATTGTTTCATAATCAATACCCAAACTACCACGCAACACCTGTGGCAATGTAAAACCATTATCCACCAGATCAACTTGCGTTTTCCCACTCCTTGGATCATTTACTACAGCCCCATTTGCAGCTATAAAATCAGCCAATCCATTTGGGCTTGGTTTAATCGCATCACTGCCCGGAGCAAAAGGTTTCTGATCTGCACGCTGATCAAAAGCACCATAACTGTCACCTGTATTATAATAAGCATATGCCAACCATGCAAAGGGAATACGTCCTGTAAAAAGTCCTGCTCCACCGCGTAATACTAAACTTTGATCTTCCAGCACTTCCCAACGGAATCCCACACGGGGTGACAGCTGTACGCGATTAAGAAAATCATTTGAAATCCGAGACAAAGGCGTGTAATTATAAGTTGTTCCAAAATACGGATCGGACTGTATATGACGAACCTTATCACTAAGTACAGGCATATCTGGCAACTGCGTAAAATCGGCACGTAAACCCGGTGTAACACGAAAATGATCACTTACCCTGATCTCATCCTGTACATACAGACTGTACATATTGATTCCAAAATCTGCGGCTGGATTATCTAGAATATAATCCCGCGTATTGTTCTTGTAGTTGTAACTACCACGTACGCGATAAGGATTATTATTTAAAAAATCGTCAATACTATTATAATCTACACGTCCATTCCAAGCATTAACAAAACCATAGCGAATACGGTAAAGCTCGTTATGCGTACCAAAAAGGAGTTTATGCCGGCCAAGGTTCCAGTTCAGATTTGCCGTTAGTTCCCATGTCCGCTGTTGCATATCAAAAATACTCGCTTCACGGTCAGTTCCGAGATAAATTGTCGTACCTGGAGTGCGCCCCTGAATCTGTACTTGAGGAAGCGTAGGGTCACTCAACGGATCTCGTCTGTCGTTTACTACTGTAAAACCCAATACCGCATTACCAGAAAGATTATTACTAAAGCGGCTTTTCAATTCTGCTACTGTACTACTCTGATTATTCGTTTGCTTAAACGCCATACTTGAAAAGCGGAAATCCTGTTGATCGCGGTCCATATGGGTAGCACTACTAAAAATAGTATTATTACGAATGGCCAATTGATGCCTATCATTAATATTCCAGTCGATACGGTTAAAGAACTTGGTCGATTTTGACCAGTTTGTGTACTTTCCTGCTGTACCTGCATCAAATACATCTCCATAGCGGCTACCCACTGCTGTAGCAATCGATTTGACATCATCCTCACTCAGAATATGGGCTGTCTCGGTAGTACCTGCATACAGTTGTGTAGGATCTTGACGACGGGTTATCTCTTCATTACTAAAGAAGAAAAGTTTATCTTTTATGATTGGAAAACCAATTCTAAATCCGGACTGGTAGTCATAAAAATCATTATCCATCTTGCCTAAACCACCAACCCGATCTTTTCCTGTCAACGTAGCATTGCGTCCATATCCATATACTGAGCCCTCGATCTTATTGGTACCGCTTCGGGTTACGGCATTGACCGAACCTCCTGTGAAATTACCGATTTTTACATCATAAGGTGCCAAATACACCTGCATATCTTGAATGGCATCAATTGAAATCGGGTTGGTACGCGTACTGCTTCCAGCCATACCAGAAGTCCCTGTCTGTCCACCTAAAGAAGGAGAGAAACCGATCGCATCGTTATTGACTGCCCCATCTACAGTGACGTTATTATACCTAAAATTAGTTCCTCCAAAACTATTGTCTCTACTGCCCTGAGGTGTCAGGCGGGTCACATCTGTAATCGAACGACTCACTGTAGGCATATTGCGAACCTGCTCAGCACTGATATTGCGTCCTGCGCCATACGTATCAACACGTTGTCGCTGTAGACGACCAGTTACAGCAACTTCTGCTAATGCCTGATTGCCTTCCTGCAATTGTAAATTGAGTTCCTGTGCGGCACCAAGACGGACTTGAATATCCGAACGTGTATCACTTTGCATCCCGATCATACTCACCGTCACCGTATAGGGTCCTCCAATACGGAGATTGTTTAACGTGTAGCGACCATCTCTATCCGTAGCAAGTGAGTAGCGTGTTCCCGAAGGCGTATGTACTGCCAAAATCGAAGCTCCAGCAACAGCATGACCACCAATATTTTGAACACGCCCTGTTAAAGCACCTGATGTTTCCTGTCCGAAAACACATGTACCCATTAAAAAGAAGAAGCACAATAAGGCTGCTTTTATTTTTATCCACCAAAGCATATCTTTCCCTAAAAACGGACCAGATCTTGGCTTCATATTGATATAACTATTCATTTTTAATTTCTTTTAGCTAATCCTAATTTGATTATTGAGTAATCCGCAAACCACCATCGATCACATGTAATACCCCGTTTCCACTTAACATATCCTGTTTCAGTAATTTGATATCTACAGTATTCCCTATCCCACGTAAGCTAATCCCTTGGAAAGATGCTGGAGCATTTGGATTTGGCAACAGCTTTATGGTGATACTGTTACCATCCATCATACCCTGTTGTGCCATATTTGAAGTGCCAGTACTGAGAATATAATCGTATACGAAACGTCTGTCCTTCACAATATGGTAAAGCAAAAAACTTCGAAGCTTAACAGGATCTGCCAACTGGATTTGCTGCACCGTACTATATCCCAAAGCCTGCATCGCTGCATTATCTGGAGCAAAAACCGTATAAGGACCAGCACCGCTTATGGTCTGTAAAACTCCCGAACTCTTTAATGCTTGAGCAAATAAAGTAATGTTGGGATCGGCGGCTATAGCACTCCCGATCAAATCGTGTACATAAGGTGTCAGAACACGATCTAAAACCTGAATCAATCCATTGGACGCGGCAATGTTTTGGGCCAATACACGTGATCCGTTGAGGGTCAACACCGTATCTCTTCCTTTTATCCAATGCGTTGCATACATCTTTCCACCCCGAGTCCGCAATTCCTGATTAAACAAAAAAGGAAGTTTATTCAACTCATATTTCCCGTCCAATGTATGATAATTGGCAATTCTGCTGATCATTTTCGTATTCCCAGCCAAAACTGCGACCGGACCGTTATAGCCAGCTGTTGAAAAGGCGGCATCTGAAGGGGCCAATAAAGTATAGGGGCCTTCACCATGCTGTACAACCTTATCCATACCGCTTTTACGTAAAACAGCACTAAAACTGGACAGATTAAAGTTGTCGGCTATGACCAAATTGACTCTATTATTGTCATGACTATTGAGTACCTCGTCCTTTTTACAGGAGGTAATCAAAAAAGTTGCAAAAAGCATTATCACTAATTGCTTATAATATCTTAGCTGTAGTTTCATCTATCAATCATTAATCAGAGCTTGCAAGCTCATTTTATTATTCAGCGTTCATCTAAAATCGTATCGATATGCTCTTATATTTGAGGTTCTATTCGATTTTAAGCGTCTACTTTAGTTTAAATCCCTTAGGCAACAGCAAATTGTTCACAACATGTATCGGCCCATTGAGGGTATTGATATCTGTATCGATAATCTGTGCAGGAGGTTGACCACTTTCTTTTATCGTCATAAATAACTGTTCTTTGGAGGCCGTAAAAGCAAAAGGATTTTTGTACGCATATTGAACCTGCGCAGTTCCACCGATGTTGACATAATAGTCTTGCAAAAAATCTTCCGTTAAATCATTACTAAAAAACACGGTACTATTAGCGTATGCTAACCCATATGCAGGATCCTTAATCGCAAAAAAGCGTCCCCAATCACGGTGATAGTTAATGACACTATCCAATGGGTACCCCCCTGTAGGTTGGTACGTCCACTCATCAAAATGTACATTGCCACGTATTTCATTGAATTGAAGCATTTCTGCTACAGATTTAAAACCAGCGTTCCTAAATGCTGCGTCTGTAGGCGCAAACCAAGTCGAAATAATGATGTTGGGATCAGCATAATCGGGATTAGGTGTTGGCCCAATTAACCATTTTTTTGTATAGGGCTCACGTGCATCAGGAAAATTCTGCCAATATTCTTCATGTGACATTTTATAGCCAAATAAAGGCTCCATTTGAGTCACCATCGTTTCTGCAAAACTTTCATCAGAAAGACGTTGTAATTCGAGAAACATGGTAAAACGACCATCCTGCTCCAATGCTTCCAAAACCGTTTTTGTAGGTTTATAAACCGTTTGCTCCAAAAAATAAACGGCACCATTGCGTGCTGGTTGATAGTTAATTTTACCTACTTTCTTTCCATTGATCAGTAACTGGTCATCACGTATAGCCAAGTAATGTTTATAATAGTACAGATCATATCGCTGTCCAATACCAACACCACCTTCGTAAAAAGAAACTCGTAAACCAGGATTCATTAGCATACTTTTTACAGGTAAACTGTTTCCTCGAAGTTGGTCTTTCGATATGGAACCCAACACCGTATAAAAAAGCATCAGACTATCTACATCCGCCTTTGGCATCTGCGCCAGCTTTGCCTCAGTAAGACCAGCAGCAGCCAGCGCCGCGTTGCTAGGAACAAATACGGTATAGTTTGTATTCAGCCCTTTTTCCTTTATTTTCTCGTCCATACTGCTCTTTTTCCAAGCCGTATAAAATAATGTTGCACCTGTAGATTTCCCTAATAATTCCGTAACAGTCTCGTTCGCATCTGGTTTATAGGGTACCTGTTCGCCCTCAGCGGCAGGCATAAACTCTGTTTTTTTACAGGCGGCAAATAGCAGCATGATGAGCAAGCCCATAGATGCCAGCTTATATATTGTATTCATTTGTTGCGTTTTCATCAGCATAATTTGTCATATTATTTAATAGCCTGCTCTGGTTTTACCAAACCCCGATCAAGGTCATGCACCACACCATTACGACATAGATAATCCATCTTTGCTCTTATTCCATAGGACACTTCGGCAATAACTGGGGCCATGACGGTATGATCTGCACGTAAGCGCAAGAAGTAACTCAATACAAAACTGGGATATGCTTCCGCTCCAGAAAAGCTCATCTCATGCGGATTATTTTTTAAGTTATATTTATACATACCGCTGGAATTGATCACAGATAAAACTTTAGAATCGGACACAAAAAAGTGTTTATTATAAAGAATATAAGCACCAAAAAGAACATCAGCGCGGTAATTTTCCGGATTTAATGTCCGCAGTGATTCCGATGTAATCCCTACTTCTGCTAAAGCTTCATTGGTAGGTGCAAATAGGGTGAAGGGACCACCAGTTGCCAATTGATCCCATAATCCAAACTTTTTAAGTCCACTTACAAATACACTGTAAACAGGACGTTCCGCCAACCATCCTTGGATATGTGTATCAAAATGCGGTTTCATCATTTTATCTAAAACATACAGCACACCATTGGATAAAATCACATCCTTCCGGGTTGCTTTTGCTCCACTAAAAAAAAGTTCATTGGCAGGTGTACCCCCGTTTGGTCCTACCGAACCAAGTGAAGCATATAGCTCCGTTCCCGCTAGCGTGGCATAGCGTACATCAACTCCATTCGAGGGAATATCCCGTAACAACATACGGCGCGGAAGAATATGGTATTGGATCACCTTTTTTAAACTGTCTAGATCCATCTTATCAAAATCAGATGGTCTAAATATTCCCAATTCATTAAATGCGTCATCAGTAGGAACCAAAACAGTATAAGGTCCCTTTTCATTTAACGTTTCCGTCAAACCAACTTTTTCGAGTGCGGCACTGAATAAGGTCATTTCGTAATTATTCTTGATAAAATCCGATGCAGGACGTAGGTTCTCATTCGGTACAACCACTGTTAAATCGGGATGTTCACAAGAGAAAAGGAAAAATGAAAGTATAAACAGCACATACTGCTGTACCTTATTCCACCACTTATCGATTATTTTATAGTTCATATTTAAAATCTCCTATCTAACTGTTAGTAAATTGGTGGGGCGTATTTTCGTTGAATAGTGGTTAGATAAATCCGGCCATTTACAACTTCCAACGTGTTTACTGTTGCAAATGTCTGTGGGTTATGGGTGCCGGAATGTACGTTAACCAAAAGATTCGGCAGTTGTGTACCATTGTCAGATCCGCCCAAGAATACTTTTCCATTCTTCAGACAATTTACCGAAGCCCAATTACCTCCGGTAGCGATCTCACCCGAGAAAAAAGGATTATTGGTGATATCCATACCCGGTGAAAAGAAATCAAACCGTTGCCAGATATCCGTTTGAATACCATTACTTTTACTGCTCGCCCAGAGCGGAAAACTCATATAAGGACTTACTGTAGCGCTGGTACTATTACGGGTCAATCGTGTTAAAAATTTACCTTTATAACCGGTTACTGTAGGCGATTGAAGAATAGGATTATCCTGACTCTCATAAAGCGAAAGAAAAATATTCATTTCGTCTTTGATGCCATTTTTAAAACTCCGCAATACATAATCATCATCTTTCAAACTCAGATCTGCATCTACGAAACCTTTGGCACTCATGTTATAGAAATTGACATATACCAACGAATCAGAAAGCGGTAACTTATGAAAATTCTCTTGGCGCAAGAGTAATCCATGCGCTTTGGTTACAAAATCTTTTTGTAGCAAATGCAAGGTATACACCTCTTTACTTGTAAGATTGATCACCGTATCGATTAAAATATCGGTCTGTAGATGGCTTTCTAATTCAAAAAATGGAATGGTATTCTTTGGTCTATAGGCGAAAACGATGCGCAGTTCTCCTGATGGAACTTGAGCCCAGCTGCTTAAATCAAATCCATTTAAGATAGGACCTACCAAAACATTTTCCTTTCCTGGATATTCTGGGTTATCAACTGTTGTGCTATTTCCGATATGTGATGGATAAGGCGGAGCATACGCTGCTCTCTTGTCCAAAAAATCACCTACAATCTCGGCGCCGGTTATTGCACCGCTTGCACTAAACTTAGGATTGATCAACATACAGAAGTAAGGAACTTTATCATCTTTACTCCCTAAAGTCTGGATATAGTTGAGGTTATTGAAAACCCGTAGATAGGCAGGTTCTGCGATGGCTGTATATTCGACCTTAGCACAACCTGTAAATAGCGAAACACACAGCAGCAACACCCCTAAGTAAATCGTTAATCGTTGATTTTTCATGTAAATATTATTTAAAATAATGATCAGTCCAGAAAATCTGTACCTCCCCATTATCGAGTATGTTTAACTAAAATCATTCTTGCTTTATCTGACGGAGTCACATCTTTAGAACTCTTGCCAATAAGAGCAACTGTATATACGCCCGCTTCTTGTACAGGGGCAGGCCGTCCTGGTTTCTCATAGAGTTTTTTATTGGCGATAAAAGCTTCATGTGTCATTACGGCGATATCATTTGCCCAAGTGCCAGGAACGACATCTGGTGTAGAACGGTACACCATAAATTCAAAAGGATTATAGATCGTTCGATATCCGATATATGGTCTTTCCATCTTCGGAATTCCAGGCTGTAGATTTTCTACCGCGTCACGATTATCTAATGCCATAGCGGGAGACCGTCCATTTCCTGCTGTGAAAGTCACATATGGATTTCCAATGGATAAGTTTAAAAAGCGTTTGGGAAAATAAAATTGGTATTGCAAATGGGCAAAACTGGCATCATCCTGAGCTCCCGTATACACAGAGCCACTTAAATCATTCGCAACAAGTAGCAGTTTTGCCTTACCATCCTGTCCGGGATAAAGCCAAATGGTATAATTTTGTGCAGGTTGCAACGCCTGTTCTACAGATGCCAATACCTTGCCTGACATATCCAGGGCTTCTATAACATGTGTTCCTTGAATCAGATTTAGATAATTACCCGCCTGACCAAAAGTCAAAGCATCTGCGAGAATTTTACCATCAATTCGAAAACGAACGGACTGTCCAGCTAGTGCATTAGCCGCTTGAATACGAAAATAAGTGCGGTTGGCTGGAGCTGTTACATCGCTAAGCACCTGAAAAGCATTCTGGTAATAAGATGACGTGTTGTCGACTTCGTCTACATGATAATTAAATTCTCTTGGAGCAACAACTATCGTATACACACCTCCTGGCTGATAGGTTGCGACGGGAGCATAATGTAGATTGCTGTTGCTGGAATGGCTGATCGCAATTGTTGAAGTCGACGGATGAAGGACGGTGTATTCATAAGTATCTGCTCCTACAGCTGGAATTTGTCTTCCGTCTTGTAGCAATAACCTAAACTGATAAGTACCATAAGGCAATTCAATGTAAGGAGAACTGACCGTACTTACGTTTATATTATTCGTTTTTGAATGAACAAGAGTACCGTCTGCGTAAGCCAGAGATACTGCGCCAGTAAGATCTTCTTGCATACCCAACAAGCCCATGGTGTGATGTTTAATATTTCCTCCAAGATTCACAATCCGAATTTTAAAATGATCTGGTTTTGAAGGAGAGGAAACTGCGCGTGGTACCGATACGATATCCGGTTGGCCATCCATAAAAATAGTGGGCATCAGGAAATAATCCATGGGTTTATTATAATCGTTTGGTGCCTGAAAAGTAATATCCGGATATAAATTCCCCTGATAACTTCTTGCGCCCAACGTAAGCTTTACCTGATCCTGTTGGTTAAAAAGATCTTGCGGAATTACCCAACTTTTACCCAATCGTCCGTCTACAGGAAAATAGGGTGTACCGGGATATTGGTCGGCATCTGGAGCGTCTGGACGACGCACGATAAAATTGGTTAAACTATCTTTTCCCGAAATAACCTGATTATATCCTGCAATGTTTACAATACGGACATTTGATCGTTCACGGTTTTCCGTTACCGCCCGATTGTCCACCCCCATTTCAATTTTTTCTTTTTTACAGGAAGTGAATACGAAAGACAGCACTATAATTGCCACATAAGTAAGGTAGTTATCGACTAATCGAAACCAGTAAGCAGGCATCGCATTATAGCATCTGTATTTCTTGAAGTTTATTTGTTGATATCGCATGACTACAATAAATTATAAGTAAAGCCCACCATGATTTCAGCACCACGTTTATAACTACGGTTGATGTACTCATTACCGTACCATTTGCCTCCCGTCTGCGGATTAGCATACACCGTTTTAATGGCCGGGTTCATGATATTTTTGGCATAGCCCTTAAAGAGAATTCTTTTGTTAATCCGTTGACTAAATACAAAGTCCAAATAAGGAACTGGCTGTGTATAAAGATCTGGCTCGCCTGTTAAATTGATTTGGACCAATCGTTCTCCGACCATATTAAAGGTCATCGTTAAATCTGTTCCTAATTGATCATTATCATAATTTAACCAAGCGTTGATTGAATAAGGAGCTTGCTCAAACAACGGACTATTTTTTGGTGAATGCCGATCCAACGAACGATTTGCTTCATAACGCGCTGCTGATTTCTGGATTTTACTCTGAGCAAGCATCAGGTTTGAGCCTAAGAAGAAATTACGCATAGGATCGATCAAAGTTCCCAAGTTTTTAACCACTTCAAACTCGACTCCCCATACTTTACCAATATTGACATCATTCTGGAACTGTATAGTCGGAAATTCAGGATAAGTTGCTGCCAATCCTTGAGTTTCAAGATTAAACACCTTGACCAACTGATTTTCGATACGCTTACCAAAAGCCGACACGGCAATAACCTCACCTTTCGCAGGAAACCACTCCCATCTAAAATCTGCATTTTGTGTATATTGATTTTTCAGATTTGGATTTCCAACGACTAACCCCATTTGAAAAGCGTCAAATTCAAAAACATTCGTGATCTCACGCAGTTCTGGTCTAGCCAAAGTGGTGTTGACAGCGCCTCTGAAATTCATGTTATCGTTTAATGTAAACGTCGCATTCAACGAATAAAAAGGTTTATAACCCGTTTTATAGACGGAATTAGGATCAATCGGATTAAGCGGAATAGGCGCTTCTCCATTGGCGCCTGTTGTTAATGAAGGATCCAAAAAAACGCCAGCTGTATCGACTGTGGAGCCAATATTGGTCATTTCAAATCGAACACCCCCTGCCATCCGGAACCTATCTGTCAATTTCAGATCAAGCATACCATATAAGGCATTCGTTTCAAAATAACCAGTATAATTATTGGGTGATTTTTGACTGTTATATAAAAATCCACCGATAGGCATCATTCCTTCACCCTGACCAGCTGTCGGTATCTTCACCCCAATGATCTCATTACTGACAAGACGATTCAGATTACCCTCAACATCATAAAGCGGTATTGCTTTATTAGCGGTAAAATTCGATCCTGGTAAGAACAGCTGGTTTTCTGTAAAATCCCGATCTCGGAACAAATAGTTTACCCCTGTTTTGAACTCTTGCTTCTGTCCTAATAAACGGAACGGAATGCTGATATCAGCTTTGTAATTATAATTCTGTTCTGTCAGATTTCGCCATCTCCTACCATTCGGTTCCGCCTGCATAATACCATATGTACCAAATCCATTCACATAACCCGAAGTCAGCGCGTACAGATGTTTACTATAAACCTCTTCTGTTGCACCATTATTTGCACCAACGACCGGTCTACTATAATAGCCCCCATCACGTGGTATATAATCAGCTAAACTTGCGAAACGAAAATCGGGATCATTCTGTTTAGATTTTGAGCTCGCCACATTGTAACTTAAACGAGGAGAGAGATCCCCCTTTAAGAACTTATGCTCGCCTTGTAAATTGAAGGTATTCAAGTTTCTGAAAGTCTGTTTTAGCGAATAAGTTGTACTTTTCACTTCTCCAGGTAAACCCGTATACTCATATCTGCCGGCAAGATGGGTTGATTTGGTTTCACCACCCCAACTCCCGAGATATTGCATACTAATTTCATGCTGTGGATTGAATCGATAAGTTAACCCCGCCAGAGTTCCATAATTCAGAGTCTCTGTGCCTGTATTCTCCTTATAAGTCTGATATTTACCCATATACAAACTATTAGGTGTAATATAATTTGGAATATTACGAACACTGTACACGTCCGGATTACCGGTCACCACCCCTTGATAGATACTATATTGCGTCAAGTCTCCCCCGCTTATATCGGTCGTTCTTCTATAATAATTACCCCCTAAAATAACACCCAGCTTATGCCTTTTATTAAACAAGTCATAACTGTTTCCAAATGTTGCCGAATACAGCTGGTTCAATGGCGCTTTTTTATAAGTACTCGTCATCACAGGATCAAAGCCCTGCATGATCCCATTAATTCTTCCAACCTCCTGATAAGCATCGTTGCTGTAATTACTGTTGGCAATCATATTATGGATCGATGATAAACCTGCGGGATATTCTTTCGCCAGATTTAAGAAATCAGTCGACAGATTTTTATTATTGATCTTTGTGCCCAAAAAGCCCATGTCACTATTCCATAAACTATTGTACTTCCCTCCCATTCCGATATTAGCATTTAGACCCGTCTGTGCAATCACTTCAAAAGTCATCCGATCAGGTACAGACTTTGTTTTCAATTCTACAATTCCAGAAGCAGCATCTGCAGGTTTATCAGGTGTCACCGTTTTATAGATGGTGATATTATCCAGCAAAGAAGCAGGAACTAAATCTAAAGGAATAGAACTGCGATCTGGATCGGATGATGCCAAACGTACTCCGTTCAGCTGTCCAATAACCGACCGGTCACCGAGACCACGTACCGCAACATATTTATCGTCTGTAACCGTTACTCCGGTAACCCTTTGCAAAGCTTGAGTCGTTGTAATACTTCCTGTACGTTCTATTAATTCTGCTGAAATAGCATCTTGCACAATGGACGCGCGTTTACGCTCTTCCAAAACAGCAACTTCAGTATTTGCCTTACGTCTTGCCTGTACCCGTACTTCAACTTCATCTAATGCTGTTGAGGCAGAACGCAGTTGAACAATAAGGTTACGCTCAGCAACATTAATAGAAACCTCCTTAGATTGATAGCCCAATAAGGTGAATACAAACACCTGTACACTTTTTGGAACTACAATAGTAAAATTACCTGAAGCATCGGTGGTCGCTCCCAATTGAAGACCCTTTATCCGAATAGTCACACCTGCAAGAGCAGCTTTATTATTCACATCTTGGACCCGTCCGGTGATGGTAAATTGCTGTTGCTCGGGCTTGGATTTGGTTCCACCATCGGCAGGAACGTCGGTCACAACCACTAACTTATTTTTAATGACATAGCGAAAAGGCAGTTCAGAAAAACAAGCCATTAAGGCCTGTTCAATCGAAGCATCCTTCAGATTAATCGAAATTGGTTTGGTCTTTTTAAATAATTCAGTGTCATAAAAAAAGTCATTCTGACTTTGTTTTCTGAACTCCTGCAAAATGGATGGTATGTTGCTATTTTGTTTATTCAGTGTAATGCGTTGTCCAAAAGTAGACGCACTGACCTGAACCAACAAGCAAGTCATTAACATCATGGTGATTTTCATAACACGCATGCATTGATAAAAATTCATATGTATTTATTGTCCTTTAACAAGACTATATAGCATATTCATGACGGGTGTTTACCCAATCCAAATGAATATTTTATATATTTGTTGTCGTTAATATTAATTGATGATTTTGTTCGCACAACGTTATCGATCAGCTTAACATACATGCCAGAGGTGTTACGAGCACCTTTGGCCTTTTTTTGTTCAAGCAGATCAAGTATTATAATGGTATTAGTCGGTCACAATAATCCTCCTTTCTGTCAATTTCAATTTTGCTTTCCCTGTTATTTCAACCATATCCATAATGGCGGTTAAAGGTTGAGAACGGGATACAATTCCATCAAATTTGAGTTTTCCTAAATGTGGTGGACATACGATATCGACATCGTACCAACGCGAAACTTTACGCAGTATACTTGCTAGCGACTCACTTTTAAAAACAAAATCTCCAGCTGTCCACGATACCTGTTGCTCGACATCTGCGTCTCCCACAACAAAGTGTTTATCTAAGAAAGACTGCTGTCCGGGCCGCAATAGAATCGATTCACCATTTAAAGAAGAAGTTACACGCACACTTCCCTCAAGCAGTGTGGTTACTATTCCAGGTTCATCGAGATATGAATTCACATTAAAATGCGTACCCAAAACCTGTATCTCCTGATGTGCTGTTTCAACATAAAAAGGGATGCTCTCCATCCGGCCATGCTGACGCTTTTCCATCTTGGCAATTTCAAAATACACCTCACCGGTCATTTTTACTCTCCGCTCATTATTTTCAAAATGTATTGGATAATGTAAAGACGATGCGGCATTCAACCAAGCCTTAGAACCATCGGGCAATGTGAGCCGGTATTGCCCTCCTTTAGGTGTCGCAATCGTATTAGATGCACTCTTGTTATTGGATTCCGATCCGGAAACACGGTAAATAAGCTGACCACTTTTTGTTTTCTCCACAAGGACACCGCCTTCTAAGGCCAATGTTCCGACGGCAACTTCATCTAATGAAATCGTAGAACCATCTGCCAGAGTCAATAGGGCTTTTTCTTCTCCCGGTATCACTAAACTTTGCGTATTGTTATCAGGCTTAGACAGGAAAGATTGACGAAAAATCAAGTAAGAGATGGAACAGATGAGCAGTAGTGAAGCTGCGATCTTTAGCCATGAGGAAATTCGAAAACCCGGATCCAGTTTCTTATTTTTTTTAGCGATCCGCTCCTTAAGTCGAAGATAATTATCTTCAGAAGTCGTAACGGTAGCATGATAAGCCAGCGCCTGTACGATACGCTTCTGTTCTTCAACTTCTTTACGATACTGCGGACGATCCTGAAGCCAATTCTCCCATTTGGCAACATCATGAGCAGGGTATCCTTTACAATAGTTAATGAAGCTCTCATCTGCTAATAATGCTTTCAGATTCAGTTCTTCCATGTTTTATTTTTCTTCATTTGATCAATAGAGCATGGAGTAAGCTTTTTTCACTACTGATTTCCTAAAAAAAATAAAAAAAATGTTGAAAGGGCGCCAATGGCTATTTTAAGGAAAGTTTCTTGTTCTTCAGTCAACAGATTTCGTAATTTATCAACAGATTTATAGATGGTGTTGTAGACCGTATTGATCGAAATACCATTTGCAACAGCGATCTCATGATAGGATAATCCAAGGTAAAATTTCTGATAAATCAACAAGCGTTGCTTCTCGCCAAGCTCATCTACTTTTTCTTTTACAAAGCGACCGACCTCATCTTCCGTATAACGCTGTATAAATCCATCTTCAACAGAAGGTACCTCACAGTTTTCTAATAAAGTAGCCATGGTAGGTATCATTTCGTATTTTTTTGCGTCACCACGGAATAGCTGGCGCAAAAATATGGTAATAATGTAATTATGCTGATTCTGTATCGCACTGCTTTTTATCCTATTTTCCCATAAATAAAGAAAGACATCGTTAATGGCATCTTGAATAATATCAATAGCAAAACCACGTTTGGTGCCGACATAGCTTAGGTAATGGTGATAGTATTCGTAAATCTGATAAAACGCTTCTTCACATTCTTCGATAACAAATTTATTCCAGTGTTCTTTCAGGTCGTGGCGTTTTATAAGAGGCATAAATTCAAAATAATACGGTTAACTATTCCTTACAAAGAAATAGAACGCATATTAACAGAGCATTAATTATAAATAACCAAATCATGTCATCTCTAAGAGCAGCATAAAAACAAGCAAGCAACAAACATCACATACCTTGCCTGTATCGCCCCATCGACAATATTTGCCCCCCTTACTTAAAACAATAGATCATTTGAATCAACATGCATTTTTTTAATAATATTGGGTTTGTACCAGATTTATTTCTTCACTTTTTATAATTATATCAAATGCAACTTAATTGCATTTGATATAATTATTTCCTACATTTGTTTCTGTATAACAATTCAGAAAACAGATTATATATGATACCTCAAACATTTGAACAATGGAAAACCTGTTTGGTAAATGATTGCAAGGTCAGTCTTACCAAAGAATTTGCAACCAGGAGACTTGCTGTTTATCATGATCTAGATAAACCCGAAACGAAAAAATTCATCCGCTTGTATGGTTTTCAACATTATCAAAATATCATTGGCTGGTTTACAAAAATAGTTGAAGGCTCGATTTAAGTTAAAATTAACAAGGCTATACAATTGAATACTTCTACTCATAATGCTCATCTAAAACGCTAAAGAATTAACTACATGCAGACAGAAACATCCTTATTAAATCCTGATGTAAGCATCGGCAAGAAACTTCCGGTCACCGTATTAAGCGGTTTCCTTGGTGCTGGAAAAACAACCTTACTTAACCATATTTTGCAGAACAAAGAGGGCTTAAAAGTTGCAGTTATCGTCAACGATATGAGCGAAGTGAATGTCGATGCACGATTGGTTGAAGATCAAAACACGCTATCGCGTACAGAAGAAAAATTAGTAGAAATGAGCAACGGTTGCATTTGCTGTACGCTCCGTGAAGATCTCATGGTTGAGGTTGAAAAACTTGCGAATGAAGGACGATTTGATTATTTATTGATAGAAAGTACGGGTATCAGTGAACCTATTCCGGTAGCGCAGACTTTTTCCTATGTTGACGAAGAACATGGGATAGACTTGTCTCGTTTCAGCTACATCGACACCATGGTTACCGTCGTGGACTGCTTTAATTTTTTCAAGGACTTTGGAACAAATGAACTGCTACAGGACCGAAATCTAACGGATATGGAGGGGGACGACCGAACCATTGTCAACCTGCTTACCGATCAGATCGAATTTGCCAATGTCATCATCCTGAATAAAACAGATTTGGTGGATGCTGGAACAGTTGGTATTTTAAAGGCTGCGATACACAAATTAAATCCAGGAGCAAATATTATCAGTTCTGTTTTTGGAAAGGTAAGTCCAAAAGCAATATTAAACACCAACCTGTTTGATTTTGATGAAGCCCAGACTTCGGCGGGATGGCAAAAGGAGTTGGAGTCGGAGCATCATGTTCCTGAAACTGAAGAATACGGGATTAGTTCGTTCGTATTCAGAAATCAAAGACCTTTTCATCCTGAACGGTTTTGGCATTACTTAAACCATAACTATCCCGCAGGTATTATACGTGCCAAAGGTCTTTTTTGGCTAGCTTCTCGTCGGGATGAAGCTTTAAATTTTTCTCAGGCAGGCGGATCTTCACGCCTAGAAACAGCTGGCGTGTGGTGGAGCAGCATGTCTTACTTTGAACGCATACAGTTTGAAAGTTATGTGGCCAACAAAGACTATATTGAAAGTCGCTGGAGTAAACAATGGGGCGACAGGATAAATGAACTTGTCTTTATCGGACAAGACATAAACGAAAAAAAAGTAATGCTGGATCTGGAAAAATGCTTACTCCAAGAAGATGAGTTTTATCTGTTTGATAAAAACATCCTATTCGAAGATCCTTTTCCAACAAATATATAAAGTGGAGAAGATCAGTGAAAGAATAAAATAGCATGGTGCATACTTATGCTACCATGCTATTTTATTATCATCAGACTTCAACATGCAGATACACCTTTCATCAAAATTGACCTGATAACAGGTTTTATTTTAAAAAATTTACATCCTGAGCTGATCAAAATAATGAAGTAACCATTCAAGTATATCCAGATGCTTTAAATAAATTATCAAAAAAATGGCATGATAACACAGCATATTGTCATTGATGATCCTGTTACGATCGAGTACCTTTGTCCTAATCAATATGCAAATTACGTTGAGACATGGATAAGAAAAATATTGCCATTTTGATATTACCAGATGTACAATTATTGGATGTAGCAGGACCTACTGATGTCTTTCATACGGCCAATGAGATTTTAAAAAAAGTAGGTTATGGCGCACCCTATCAGCTTCATTACCTGTCGGCATTAAAATCTGAAACTGTCACATCAAATTCAGGTATCAAGCTCCAATGCGACGCAAGTATTTTCAATATAACAACACCTATAGATACCTTGATCATTGCGGGCACGCACCCCAATTTATTTGAAAATCTTGATGAAACGGTCTATACATGGCTCAAGCAAATATATCCGCAGGTAAATCGCCTAGCTTCGATCTGCGTCGGCACATTTCTAATGGCCAAAAGCGGTCTGCTGAAAAATAAAACAGTGACCACACACTGGAAATATGCAGGCCTGCTTAAAAGTATGTATCCTGAAATTCATGTTGACGCCCGATCTATTTTTTTAAAGGATGGCAATATCTATAGCTCTGGCGGGATCACTTCTGGAATCAACTTGGCATTACATTTAGTTGAAGAAGATGTGGGGCGGGACATAACCATACAGGTGGCCAAACATCTGGTATTTGGAGTACATAGACTCTCGGATCAATCACTTTTTTCTGAAGAATTACCTGCTGTTGAAAATATGAGTGAACTTGTTCAAAAAGTTTATCACTATGCTAATGCACGTATTGAAGAAACATTAAATCTTGAACAATTAGCATCCGCAGTAAACATGAGTCCCCGTAATTTTTCACGGGTTTTTAAAAAAGAAACTTCTTTTCCGCCTGGACAATTTATCGAAAAAATACGTTTAGAAAAAGCAAAACAACTACTTGCTTACACTGCTGACACCTTAACGATTATCAGTGTTCAATGCGGCTATGATCAGGTCAGCTCCTTAAACAAGCTGTTTTATAAATACTATAAAATTAGTGCAATACAGTATCGAAAAACATTTCAACATTAATTCATAAATACCTTTTCAAAAATGGAGATCAACAAAGATAAAACCATCAAAAACATTGCATTTTTTGTTTTTGACCAAGTAGAAGTATTAGATCTAAACGGACCTTTAGATGTATTTGTAAAAGCAAATATAATAATACCAAACAGCTTTAATTGTTATACTGTTGCCTTGGATACTACGCCTATATTTGCAGAATCCAATACCATGCAAATTATTCCTAAATATACAATTGATAATTGTCCACAAGCAGATCTGATTATCGTACCTGGAGCATTTCCTGAAACAGTTATCAAATTATTTAAAGACGAGCATTTTGAATCCCGATTCACAGCATGGATTACAGCTCAGGCACAACGTGATACTGTAATTGCCAGTATTTGTACAGGTGCGCTATTACTTTCGAATACTAAGCTTTTAGATGGAAAATCTATTACCAGTCATTTTATGATGACAGATCTGTTACAAGAACTAAATCCGGATAGTCAAGTTGTAACAGGGCCTCGATATATTGATCAGGGTGACTTATTAACTACTGCAGGCATCACAGCAGGTATAGATGCAGCCTTATATATGGTGACAGATATCCTTGGTCAGGATGTGGCTCAACAGATTATTGAAATTTTTGAGTATAAAGCAGAATTGCAAATTCATTAAGCTCACCTACCTGGATAATCGTATCATATAAGATTGAAAAACAGTCTTTACATGATCACTTCACCTATCCATTCTTTCTTACATCAAGTAAAATGACAGCAATTAAAGGATCGATCAATCCATTTAAACGCATACCCTTTGGATTTTACTTTCAGTTTTTGAAGAGCTAGTTAGGTTATTTTAAAAATCACTTCATGCGACATGAAGTGATTTTACCCATTACTAACTTTTTTGATCGTGCTTTAAACCATTGATCAGCGTTGTATGCAATTCCTTTATCGATCAAAAAACACCTTCCATCGGCTGATTCCACCTTTTCATCGGTAGAAATTTCATCGAATGCTGCATTCACATATTTTTAAGAAAAATTAAAAGATATGTCACTATTCACACCGCTTATTTGGATCTCTTTGATGCTACCGTTAATGGCTATTGCTTTTGCCAAAACGAAAAAAGTAAATACAAAATTTTTAATCCTTTTTATCGTCTATTTTTTAGCGGATTGTTATACCCAACATTTTAGCAGACAATATTTTAGCCTTGATTCGATCGGCCTTAAATTTTCATGGATCGGTAAAATATTGAGTTTATTGTTATCGCTGACCATCATTTTCTCGGTAAGCAAAACCCATCGTGAGCAGATCGGATTCACCTTGAAAAGTAATGCAAAGAAACAGGTGAAATTCGGTATATCCATATTCCTTGGATTCTTACTTTTTGATTTGATTTTCAAATTTATCTTATTCCCTAAAGGAGGTCATTTTGATCTTGAGACATTCGCTTTCCAGGCTACAATGCCAGGCTTAACCGAAGAATTAGTTTTTAGAGGCATTTGCTTTTGGCTTCTTGATCAAGTTTTTACTCCCCAATGGAATATCAAAGGCATCTCATTTGGCTGGGGATTTATTATCGTGACCCTGCTATTCAGTGTTGCACATGGCCTTGTGTTAACGGAAGATCATCAACTCAAATTTGATATCATAACCATCATCTACCTCACGCTGATATCTTCGTTAAGTCTTGGCTTGCTAAGTAAATTTACAGGTAATCTGATTTATCCCATAATAGGCCACAATATGGTCAATGTATTGAATGCACTGATACGAATATTATAGTGGAACATATGCTGAAATAGGGCAATAGGTGAATCATGAATCTGCTAATAAGCGATCGTAAACACCATAAGCAATTCTCTTTTTATATGAAAAGTAATCCTATAACTCGTTCAAAAAACTATATTTGGTTGATCATTTAAACAAACATCATGTCGCAGGATACGAGAATTTTATCTAGTTATTTAACAAGTAAAATAGCTGAATTTGATTTTGATAGTTTATACAGCAAAACCAGTCGAATTTTACTTCATGTCTGCATGTGGTTCACTTTTTCGATCTTATTGCTGTTGAGCTACATACTTGCATATAAACTCTCTTTTTTTAATGCTACCATCCTAACCATTAGGATGACAAGCGTTAATATGCTCGTTTTCTATCTGTTCTTTTATGTGTTACTTCCCAAGATTTTATCCGGTAGCAAGAATAAGATCATTTTACTTCTAGTCATTAGTTTGCCGATATTGTTATTTATCTGGATTGCTACTACCTATTTTTTCTCCCTAATCTACCATGCGCTGGGCTTTGAAATAGAAAATGGAGAACTAAAGAATGCTATTAAGATGAGTGCCGATCAGTCGTTCGTACAAGCCGTATCTGTAAAACGCATGATTTCACAAGCATTCATTGTCATTTCAATTCTATCGCCTTTCTTTTTTGTCAAAATTCTATTTGAAATTTCAAAATTATACAGTAAAACCTTAAAAATTCAAAACGAAAAAGCTTCATTAGAAATTGAGAATATCAATATTGAAAAGAATTTTTTAAAAGCACAGCTTAATCCACATTTTCTATTCAATACCTTAAATAATCTCTATGGTCTTGCAATTAAGAAAGATCCCGCTACGCCAGAGGTGATTGTAAGTCTGTCGGACATTATGAGTTATACACTTTATGAGTCTAACACGGAAAAAGTATCCTTGCAGAAAGAATTGGAATTTATAAAAAACTATGGTGAACTCGAAAAAATGCGATACCCGGTAGATAAAAAGATCCAATTTGATCTTCCTGAAGAAAGTTCATTATTAGGTTTATACATCGCTCCTCTCTTAACATTTACATGTATTGAAAATGCTTTTAAGTACGGTCTCAAAAATAATAAAGAACAGCTTATATATTTGACGATAAAAGTTAAGGATCATCATTTTTACTTTCATCTTGAGAATGATGTTGAAGACTTTGTTTCGACAAAAAACTTTGGTGGTATCGGTCTATCTAATTTACAAAAGAGACTTCAATTGTTATACCCCAATAAACACGAACTCAAAATGGAGCATTTGGAAAATAAATTTATCGTCAACTTAAAAATAGATTTAGCAACTCATGGATAAATTCACCTGTATCGTCACCGATGATGAACCACTTGGTAGAGAAATTATAGAATCATTTGTAAAAGAAATACCCTTCCTTACGCTTGTCGGCTCGTTTGGAGATCCTGTAGAAGCATTGCTGTATTTACAAAGTAATGCTGTTGACATCATGTTTAGCGATATCCAAATGCCGAAAATTAATGGTATGGAGTTGGTAAATGCCTTGGTCAATCCACCTGTTATTATTTTTATTACCGCACATCGTGATTTCGCATTGGATAGTTTTGATGCTGGGGTAACAGATTACTTAGTTAAGCCCGTTCGATTCGATCGCTTTTTAAAAGCAGTAAATAGAGCCAAAGAAAGTGTATTGGCCGGTAAAACTCCAAAGATACAAGAAGCAAGACCTGATCGTATATTTATAAAATCAGAAGGAAGATTAGTGAAAATTTTATTGCACGAAATCCTGTATATTGAATCCCAGGGAGATTATCTAAAAATCGTTGTTTACGAAAAAACATATACCACACAAGCTACGCTCAAATCCATGGAAGAAATCCTTGATAAGCAACTATTTTTTCGTATTCAGCGGTCGTTTATCCTCAACATAGAAGCTGTAAAAACAGTTACCGGAAATATGATCGAGTTAACCAATGGCAAATCAATAGCGATCGCTGTCAACAAAAAGGAGGAGTTTTTCACCTTATTGGGCATCAAATAAAACAGATAATTTTAATATTTACAAGAGTTCCTTATGGTAGATATACAATTTAATAAAAGCAATATTATGACAGGCATTTTCCTTTGTACTGCATTTATTGTACTATTACTTTTCATCTTTTATACCTCGTCCAATAGCTATGCCCCCATACTTATATTTTTAATATGCATAACTTTACATATTTTATATTTTCACAAGATAAAATTCTGGATCGATCATAAAAATGGCCGACCAGGATTAAGCATAGAGCAACTAGGTATATTAAATAACACCGCTGATACATCCATTTTTATTCCTTGGGAAGAAATTCAAAGTTTTGAATCTGGCTTTTTTCGTACCCAAAATCAAATCTTTATCAAAGTTAGGAACGAAAAAAAATATGACCAAGTTAAACGTACGACATACTTAACTGCTTTAAATACAATAGGTCGCCTTTTTAGGTCAAAACCAGATTTACTTTGGATCGATGTTGATGTCTTAGCGATCTCAGAACAACAGCTTTTAACCTTACTGCGGTCGAGGTTGGGTAAAAATAACCGTCAAGGGTAAAACTTCCTTTAGATCAACTATTATTTAAAATTAAACACCACTTTTAAAACAGCCATCCTGCCTCGTAGTTCATACTGATTATGAGTCTGCATATTCGCCGATATGTAATAGGTTTCAAATTTCTTCACATTTGCCAAATTCGTCAAATTTAGTTCAAAATCCGTTTTCAACTTCTTGTGACGATAGCGTAAAAATGTATCAAAGAAAACATAATTAAAATCTTTCAATCCCGGTTGATGCGAATACGTATTTCTAGCACTTAAACGCAAATGAACGCTTGAAAATAGATTTACCGGTAAACTCATTTGATGTGAAGCATTAAATGTATTTCTATTTAATTCATCAGATCCACCCTTTTGTTTCGTACTTACCCAAGATAATTGTCCAGTATAAGAAAGGTTCAACTGCTTCCATATTTTAAATTCCATATTTGGCCTCAACGTATAACTTGTATTCTGAAATGGAAGTATCTCCTCATTGAATAACTGATTATAGTCCGACAAAGACCACGATGCAGCAATTTTCACCGTACTCGATAAAGCAAAAATGTATTTATCAATCCCAGCAGAAGCACTATAGGACTTCACTTCATTTTCTTGGGCGATCAGCTGTGTTTGAGTCGACTCCTCATTGATTACATTAGAAAGCATTGTACTTGATATGGATTGGTTGTAGCCCAATCCAAAATTAAAAAATAGCAGTTTTATTGTTTTACCTAACTTATAGTTTAATCCAAAATTATTGCTCCTATTTTCATTGATCCCACCACTATTAGTCGATAAAGTCCGGTAATTTCTAATCAGTAAACCTCGATACACATTTTCGATAGTTCCAAAAGTATTGCCTCTCTGATAAGAAAAACTAAGTTCATCCTCTTGGTGTACTTGCAAACGAGCTGAAAATGAAGGATTAAATAAAAGATTATTCTGGCTATTATCGATACTAAAACCGTCATCAATATAACTGGTGTGTTGCCATGATAAAGGCAAACTCAACTTTGTGGCTAGTCTATTAATACTCCATTCATAGTCTGCATTGACAGAAAACGATGAACGATTCCAGTGCATATTATTCTCCGTAGAATCAACATCTGTAGCCTTTACAATTCCTTCATTATTGATATCAATACCCGATTTGAGTTTTTGATCTTCCATCATTGCCCCCAGCGTATAGTATTGTTTGATCTTTCCTTTGGGAAGCCTATATCCGATACTACCATTCGTAAAAATTGTGGGAACTTCAACATGTTGCAGTGTTTGTTCATATGATATTCCTGAAGCAAAGATATCCGGAAAAAGACCAGGAGAAAAAGCTAAGGTCTGTGGTTTATTGGCGTAATTCAGATACCAATTGATCTGTACAACATCTCCATTTTTAAGTTGGGGAACCCATTCCAATTGATTTGAAAAACCTCTAATTTTATGGTTCAAATTCCCAAAAATAGTATTCCCATTACTCCCTATTGTGGCGCGCCGATCTTCTTTTTCGTATTCGAACGAAAACGTATTATTGATATAACGCTTTTCCATGTTCTTGTTCAATGACAACCGTAATGCTGCTAGCCATTCCGCTGTTTTTGTATATTGATTTTCATCAAATACAAGATCACCCCCTTCAGAAAAATAGCTCGTTTTTCCTTCAAAAGTGGTATTGTTCTTATCGTACAAGAGCTGTAAATTCGACTTCAGTTGCAAACCGTTCCTTATATTCAATAGATTATTTGCATTTAAAGCCACTGTATTATTCATAAAATAATTTGATTTTGCTACAGGAGGACCACCAACAGTCCCTACAGCAAGCAAATTATTAATAGGAGAATACCCCATTTGTGCAAACACGGAACTTTGATTAAATCCAGTAAAATCACCAGTCAAGTCATTACCTATATTATTTCCCTGCAACACATTCAATACCTTATATTTTTTATTGAACAAGATTGTATTGACTTCTGCATCATATTGTTTGGGCAGTCCCCCTCCCAGTTTAGCCTGACCGGTTAACTTGAGCTTAGCGTCATCTTTAATAACCAGATTTATCGCCACATCATCTGTAAAACGCTTATTTTTCAACACTTTCATATGTTCGTGGTTGGTCAGTACCTGTATATCTTTTACCATCTTATGTGGTACCGTTTTTGTGCCAATCGCGTAACGATCGTCCAATAAATCATCACCATCAATATAGAACTTCGAAATCGCTTTTCCCTGATACTTAATACTTCCATTATCTCCTACCTCTATACCCGGCATCCGTTTTAATACCTCACCAATGCTACGATCCTCTTCCTTTGCAAACGTCGAAACATCATAAGACAATGTATCCCCGATTCGACGGATCTTCGGTCTACTTTTGACCTCAACATCATCCAATAAAACAGCTTTCTGTTCAAGTTCAATCGTTTTTTTAGTACGAAGATCTGTCAATGGAATTATTTTTTTTTGGTAGCCTAAGTGGTTAATCTCGAGATATGCTCCACCCACATCTTTCAATGTCGTTAAAGAAAAAGCCCCATTCACATTAGTCTCTTTAAAGGTTAACAACTTATGGTCACTCGACTTCAGTATCACATGGATATAATTTAACGGTTTTCCCGACGCCTTATCTACTAAAACCCCTTCAATGGCAGCCTGTTGCCCAAAAACCCATGCACTACAAAGTATATAGCAAATTACAGTAAGAGATCTTAATAACATATTATGGTTTTAATTCTAAAGGATTATTAGTGACCGAAGAAGGTTTATAATTATCATCATTTTTAATAGATATCGATTTAATTTTATTAGGGTCGATAGTTGAAAATGGTACGTCGCTCGTTACAAAAACTCCACTCTTTTTTATAGAGGAAGATCCACCCGATTTTGTCTGCATATACGCCTTTGGATTGGTTTTAAAAGCCCTGTACAATTTTTCTACCTCCTCAGGTGCTGATAAAATAACATCGACCGGAGCACCAATCGTAATCTGAACACTATCAGCAAGTTTATCAAAACCAGAATACTCAAACTCAACTTCACTTTTATCATCCTTGGCTTCCAAAATTAATCCTGGTAAGCCGTGTAATTTCCATGGTCCAAAAGAAAAAGGAAGATCTGTTGTAAACCAAGTTGTGTAATGGCGACCGCCAAAAGTCGTTGTTGCTTTTTGACAAGTATATCCGCCTATTACTTTAGTATCATCATGAATATCCCAGTCTTGTTTAGGATATACTGCATCCAACAAGAACTCATCGGACGCTACACGTTTCACTTCTATCATATTGGATTTAGAGGATTCTAAAAGATAAGATTCTCTTATTCCGCTAGTGGATTTCGAAACAATAACATGACCATCAAAATTTAGAGCATCCATCTGTTGCGCAGATTGTTCTTGTGTTCTAGTAGATGAATAACTTGTGTAATAGCTTGTTTGGGGACTTAAATAAGTTACGACTTCATCTCTCCGATATTTATCTCGTTGTGTTGTATCATTAACATGTTTAAAGAGGTAGTGAACTTTAGCAATTGCCTTTTCTTGAGCCTTAACAGTGAACCCCGTTAATAACATCAATACGATGAATAGATTTCTTTTCATTTTTTGGTCTAAAACAGTTGAATTAAGAATAAGGCGTAACAAAGCCAAACTAGTATGATTCGAATAATTTTAGAGTTTTTAATACGATTTTAATTCTAAAGGATTATTAGTGACCGAAGAAGGCTTATAATCATCATCATTCTTAATAGTCATCGATTTAATTTTTGATGCATCCATAGCTGGAGCTGATGAACTAGCGCCACTAATGCTCACAAAAACACCAGCGCCTGTAGATCTGCGGCTAGATCTCGTTTGCATATAGGCACTGGGATTTGCCTTAAATGCCTGCTCTAATTTTTCTACTTCATCTTTTTTAGACAAAATTGCATTTGCAGGAGTTCCAATTGTCACTTGTACATCATCAGTTAATTTATCAAAACCAGAATATTCAAATTCTACCTCACTCTTATCATCCTTTACCGCTACGATCAGTCCCGGTAAGCCATGCAATTTCCAAGGTCCAAAAGAAAAAGGAATATCTGTTGTAAACCAAGCGGTGTAATGACGACCAGCAAAAGTTGTAGTTGCTTTTTGACAAGTATATCCACCAATTACTTTGGTTTCATCTTCTATATCCCATTCCTGCTTAGGATAAGTGGTCTCTAATAAAAACTCATCAGATGCAACACGTTTTACTTCTACCATCTTGGATTTCGAAGGTTCTAAAAGGTAAGATTCCTTGATACCACTAGTCGATCTGGAAATCACTAAATTACCATCAAAATCCGGAGCTGATAGTGTTTTTGAAGTCTGTTCTTGCATTCTAGTACTAGAGTAACTGGTGTAATAACTAGCTTGTTTACCAAGGTAAGTAGCAACTTCATCACGTATATATTTGTCTTTTTGTGTGGTATCATTAACATGCTTAAAGATGTAATGTATTTTAGCAATTGCCTTTTCTTGTGCATGAAGAGTGAGCAGGCTGAATGAAATGAATGTGGTTAATAAGATTTTCTTCATAATTTTACGATTTATTTGTAAACTTACGAAATATTCGTAATTAACAAATACTCATTAAGGAAAATCATAAAATAAATATATAAATAACTGATTCATTGATAAATAAAATCAAATCACATGTCTTCACATTTATAATTATCAATATTTAGTGATCTCCTTATAACAGTTTAATAATAATCTTTATAGCCATTTATATAGAATATATAGCGCTTAGCTCATCATCTTTGTCGTTGTACAATGAAGATCACGGACTAACCGTAGGCTTATATAACAGACATCAATGCAAAGTAAAAAATAGACTTGTCTTATTGTAGAACAGCAAGCATTATGATAACAGCTTTTTGATCGTATGATTTTATTTGCTAGTTTTATATGTCAAGATATCCTTGGCAAATGTGGAAATCAATGATAAGAGAAATTTAATAATTAAATACAGCCTGGAAAAACCTACTTAAAATCTAACAACAGACTACATTCAATAGTTAGTGAATATGGATCGTTGCTTTTTTTATTAGTATTAGGAATTCTTACAATAAAATTTAAATGATTGTAAATAACAAAATAGGAATTACGCTTTCCGGTGGTGGCTTTAGAGGAATCGCCCATTTGGGCATACTCCAATATCTTCAGGAACTGAACATACAGCTTCATGCTATTTCAGGAGCGAGTGCAGGAGCTTTGGTCGGTGCGTTTATAGCTGAAGGATACGCTCCGCTAGAGATATTGGAGTTGGTAAAACAGGAAAAATTCTTCACCTATTCCGACTTCTCCATTAGAACTGATGGCCTGTTCAGTGCAGATATTTTTGAAAAAATCATTAAAAAATATATTCCGCACGACAGCTTCGAAAGCTTGAAAATGCCCCTATATGTTGCTGTTACAGATTTAACCAATGCGGAGTCTCTTATCTTCAACCAAGGCTCACTATCTTTTGCTATTAAATCTTCATGCTGTTTTCCACTGGTATTTCAGCCGGTAGCTTATAAAAATAACCGTTACTTATGTGATGGCGGAATATTAAATAACTTTCCGGTGGAGCAGATTAAAGCAACATGCAATAAAAGTATCGGCATCAATGTGAATCCGGTCAATCGTTCCGAAGGACGACTGAACTACAAGCAGATTGTGGAACGTATTATCCGAATTACAACCTCAAACATTAAGGCTGAAGCTCCTGGCGATTGCGATATATTTATACAGCCTGAGGAAATCAATCAGTTTAAAACATTTGACACAAGTAGAGTGAATCAGATATATGAATTCGGATATAACTATGCGAAAAAATTTGAGAAAGAATTTTTAAATCTCCAGAAAGAACTCGGCTAATAGCTAGTTCTAATCATGATAAGAAATCTCGCGCTTCCATAAAAACACTTTTTCTGTTGTCGTTTCTTGATCTTTATCAATAACAACCTCTTCTCTCATCACCCAGTTCTTGTTCTGATCATATGTATAAGAATAGGTAGTTGTACTACCATAATTAGGATCTGCGGTTTTGTAAATGGAAGAGACAACATCCCCCTGTTCATTATATTGATAGGTGTAAGAAGAGTTTTGATCTCCTGAAAAAATTTTGTTCCCTTTGGCATCGTATTTATAACTGGTAATTATAGATGGAGTTTTCTGTGGCCACTCTACTTTTTTACTTTCAATAAGCACTCCGCCATTACCAAGTGTTTTATAAATTGTTTCACTTAAGACAAATTCATTCATAGCATCCTCGACACGTTCATAATTTTCTTCAATCTGTCTATGATCCTCGTACTTATAGAGCGTCCGAAAGCCTCTGCCCTCCTCGATCACTTCATCACCGTTTTTATCTAAAGAAGTATAGTATACTTTCCAAAGTTCCCCTTCGTCATTATATTCCAGTTCTTCTTCAGCTTCTTTTTGACCTGTCTCCCACCAAAAATATAATTTTAGTTTTAATTGTGCTCCACTGTAAAAGTATTCTGTAGTGAGATAAGCACTATCTTGCTTAGTCTTCTCATCTTCAAAAATAACATAAAGATGAGTCAGATTGCCATTGCTATCATATACTTTACGTTCGTTCCATCCATCGCCATAATAACGAACCGTGTCCATTTTATTATTCTCTAAGACGTAGCAAAGTTCATTTACTGACTTCAGTACAGGTTTATTCATATTCGAAAATTTACCTGTACTATAGTTTTTCAATGCCGATCTTTTCTTTTTCAAATATGTCTGATAATCTTCATGTATCACCGTATCTATAGATGGCCAAAATTGAAAGGGTTTATCATAAGACTTTTTCTCACGGGCGGCTTTAGCATTGTCAGCGATATCATTTTCTAGATGATTATTTTTTATCGGAGATGCAATCATAGGAGGCACTTCTGCAAAAATAGAATCAGTTATTTTTCCCACCACAACCGGTGGTTCAATTTGTTTCTTAATTGGTTTAAGGATCTCCTTTTTTATTGTTTTTTTCGTTTTTTTGCTTTGTGCACTTCCACTTTGAGAAATGCATATCAATAGCACAGTAGCAATAAAATAATAGTGAAGTAATTTCATTGTATATTTTTTATAAAAGTTCAATAGAGTACGTGTTAATTTCAAGATATGCTGAAGCTATATTTTGGAGGCATCTTCATTTACCATCTAATAGACCCTCTTTATGATGAGCCTTTATCGAATCGATCTGCGAGTCTTTATTACATGATTTTAATTCATTGCTAGATTCAGTTGTGACCTTATTCAATCGGTGCACTGATGAGTATATATAGTTAAGTATCATTTTACAAACAATGGCTTTTTATAAAAATACATTAAAACACCGTGGCTATTCGACAACAGCGGTATCGACCTCTTCTACTGTTTCCTCATCACCTTCCATTTCGTGTTTTGAATTTTTAACATCCTCATCTGTATATTGATAATGTTCATCAAAGGTTTTCGTCTCACGATTATAAATCAGCACATATTTTGAGTTTTTGTTTTGCTTTATTATACCATCAGTTGGTGCAGGAACAAGCTTCATATCATTCAAATATATTAGTGCGCCCTTTGCAAATCGTTTGATGGTCGGCAACTCGGAACTTAATTCTTTCCAGTACAGGAGATTACCTTGATCAGTTATAATGAAAATGGCACTACTGGCAAAATCTTGTTTTTCAAGTAGAAAAGCCATTTCTTTATCCCCTTGACCAGTAAAATTGCCATATGCAATTACTTTAGGTGCTCGATCTTTAATTTTTGTGAAAAAATATTGATTGTTATCTTCATTTTGCATGAACTTATTGTCCATAAAAATCTTTATGATAGCCCTTTGAAATGGAACAGGAATATCGTTATATTCAGGTATTGTAAAAACCGCATTTTTCCAATATGCATAATCTTCTTGACTAGCCCATCCATTTACAAAAACACTATCAGCGGGATATGCGATCTCTTCTGTATAAACTTCCTGACGCTGTTTATAAACTCCAAATTGAAAAGCAATAAAACATACTATCGCGAGTAAGGCAATGATGAGAACTACCCAAAAAATAGTTTTTTTATTTGATTTAGGTTTCGGTTCCGGCAAATTATCCGAGCTCTGAAATTGACTTGAGTTAGAATTGGTTCGATCCATCTTATTTTTGGTTGTATTTCTAGTATTCAAATTACTATTTCACTGATAACAATTTATTGGCCAAAAATAAAAATCGACAAGACTAAAACACGAAGCATTTACAATTTGTAAACCATCACTTACAATTCGTGGCGTTTCCATTAAAATAAAAAAAAGTTATACTAAACAGACATCTTGAAGAATATTAAACTGTCGAAAAGAATTCTTAAAATGAACTTATAAGTGTCCCTTTCTATAAAAGCTTAATCAGATTAACTTGATCTATAAATATTCTTTATTCTAAAATCATCGCGTAAATTACATAGAATTATTGATCACTTAAGAAGAGGTGCAATCATCGTCGTTTTTTCAGAATTAAATAAGTATAGTACATTATATTTGTATATATAATCAAAAAATTATGAAAGATACACCTACACAAAAACTCAAGCACGAACAGATCCAATATATTGAATTTTTATCTCAAGATCTTCAACAGATCAAAAATTTTTATACAGCATGTTTCAGTTGGACTTTTACCGATTATGGACCTCACTACACTGCATTTGAAGGTGAATATATTGATGGTGGTTTTACTTTAGGAACTCCTGTAAAGGGAAGTATATTAATTATCCTTTACTCTAAAGCTCTTGAAACAACTCTTGAAAAAGTAATTAAAGCTGGTGGTATAATAACAAAAGAAATCTTCAGCTTCCCTGGTGGGAGACGATTTCAATTTATAGATCCAGATGGCAATGAGCTGGCCGTTTGGTCAGAATAAACTAAACATGCAGGCCTGTATTGATGAACCAAATAAACACAGGCCTGCATGAAAATAATAGCTTAACCTCTAATCTTTATGTGCTGATTCTTTTTGAAAAGCAATAAAATCTGCCTTAGAATAATCTGGGCATGCTCCCTCTCGAGCAGTAACAAATGCTCCCAGTGAAACAGCTTGATTCATAATTTCAATTGCTGAACTTCCTTTTTCAAACCTTTTTGATAAAAATCCCGCCAAAAAGGAGTCTCCACTACCAACAGTATCTTTTACTTCAATAGGGATCGTCGATATGGAATAAAAATCATGATGATCAGCATAGAGTGCTCCTTTACTTCCTTTGGATACAATAACTTCGTTCATCCTGAAAGTGTCCTGTAGGAAACTTACACAATCCTCTTCTGTCGTATAGGACTTACCCATAAAGTCAATCATCATACGTAACTCGGCTTTATTAAATTTTGCTAACTGTGTTTTATGCAACAGATCTTTTATCACATGTACATCATAGTGTGGTGCTCGCAGATTGATATCAAATACATTGTAAGAACTATTTTCAAGCAACTCAAATAATGTATTCTTAGACTGGGTATTACGAGTGGCCAGTGTACCAAAAACCAATGCATCCGATTCATTAACCATTGCTTGATTAATAGCATTCACTTCAATATAATCCCATGCAACCTCCCGGACAATATCATAATGTGCATCATTATGTTCATCGATAGTCGCAACAACTGTGCTCGTAGGATAAGCACTATTCACCTGTATGCCAGTAGAATGTATTTTCCAATCTTCGATTTTCTGCAGCAATTCACGACCTAATTCGTCATCTCCTACGCTGCTTATCATATTGACCTCAACCCCCATTTTAGACAAGTGATAAGCGACATTAAAGGGGGCTCCCCCAGCTCTTCTATCTCCTCCAGGGAATATGTCCCACAGTACTTCGCCGAAACAGGCTATTTTATTTTTTTTATCGATCATTCCAATTTCTTATTTCCAAAAAATGAGCTACCACTCATTCAAATCCCCCCGTACTCTCAGTATACACTAATTTATCAAAATATTTCCTATTGTCTATTTTATTTTTCTTTTGATAATCATATGGATGCTCTTTTGTGCTGTGGTATCCTTCACAGAAGTATACATACCGTGGAGTTGAACTTTTCGTTCCAAATCCCTTATTACGGAGCTTCCGCCACGCAGATTTTTCCAACCATTTGAGAATCCTCTATTTAAGCCAATGAATAAAGAAAGTCGATTCCGCTTTACTGCTAAACCGTACCTTACCGGTTGCTCGGCATTTTCGTCTCTCGACTACTTCATTAATTTCAAGCCTGTAAATCACCGTGTCTAAAAACTGTTTAAAACTGCTTATCATGTTTTCTGCTTTCAATCATTGCGATCTTATTTTTCTGATCTTCAGGGCAAAAACTAAATATTCCTTTCTCCTCGTACAAAAGCACCCCAAAATTATTAATAGCACTATAAACCTCTTCTTTAGGGCTCTGATAATATACGGCTACCGTGACTAACTAATTGGGTACACAATCCCATCGCTTTATCGTAAACCCTTCCAAACGGCTCATTTCTTCTACAAAAGCTACTAAGGGAATATTTTTATAGATCCGCACTTTACGAGTCTATATTTTATCAATTTCAATATCCATATTAGGGCCGATAAAAAGTATATATACCTGAAAACAAAAACTATACAATCTTCCTACCAGCAACACCCCCATATCACCTGGTAAATTCAGCGCCTCACTCTTCTTAAGATTGTAAGAATATAGAACCAACTTCCCTGTCATTCTTTCTTTAGGTATTTTTGGCACCCGACAGACACCACTTCCACCTCTTCAATCTGATCTTACAAATGGTTTAGTTGCATGTGCAATAATATACTTTAATTATAATTCAACTCTTGGGTTTTATAGCCGACAGAAGTCAACTTCACTTTACCATTGCGTTGGGATACGGTCATACTGAACATGCCATCTTTATTGGTCGATGTCTTCATATTATCCGATTCAACACGCCCGCATAGAGCTTGTAACGGCTTTTTATCTACAGCAGAAATAACCTTTCCCTGCAACACATAATTCTGCTTACTCAGGAATTGTGTGGATACCGATCCGAAAGTCATCAACTGCAATAAAAGCAACACTGCTGAAAACCCTTATTTTAGCAACCGCTTTCCAAAACGCTCATTCACAACATCTCTTACACCCCCATGCATTTGATTTGAAAAGCTTTTTAAGCGATTAGACAGGTTATTAAAGCAAAACCAGCCATAGACCTGACTAAATGAAATCAATCGCTTAAAACTTCTTATTTTAAATAAAGTGCTTTCAATGTAGGGATTAAGTATGGATGAAGCATAGATAAAGCGTTGATAGTGCGTTAGTAGTGCGTAAACGGGTACCGTTTTACGCACTATCCATGCTTTACCAGTACTTAGCATACGCATTACGGACGCTTGAGCTACACACCAAACCCTCTTGAGCGAGATCTTACAAATAGATCGACCATGATGCGGAAAACGACTGTTTTGATCAGCATTTGTTTTAGCCTTCTTTTAACCTCGCAGTAAGTTTCCCAGTAACTGCATAACACTTTCAATGTAGCTACACCGTCCTTTCCCTTGTGCATCGACAGCCGGAAATAAAACAAGGTCCGAAACAGGTTAAAAGCAGGTATATAGCGTGTACCTCCCGGACAATGCGTTGATTTGCTGTTTGCCACATCCAGCAAACTTCTACTAACTTTTTTTTCCTTTTCTTCACCTCTTTTTATACTTCCACTTGACTTTTGTTCGACCGTGCTTCGACTTTTCATGCACTGTAGCCGATGAAATACCGATGCCGACTCGAAGCTCAGTCGAAGAAACTTAGAAGTTGGTGTTAAATTGGTTAAGAAAAAATCAGAATTTATTCTGCTTGATCTCTTTGCGATGGTCTTTGTCCGCTTATTTATTGCTAATCCATTACCGTTTGTTTGGTATTTGATTACCGAATCGTTGCCATTTATAGGCCGTTTCTTTGATAATTCTAGGCTTCTGCATATGACCTGCGTTACACCTTACTTGCTTATTCTCTGCTGTTTTGTTGCTTATTCTTTGCTTATTTAGCAATAAATAGCCAGAGAAATGGTAATCCAGTCCTGAGTCGGCTATAACCTTATCTCCAACCATAAGCGAACCTTCACCGAAGGTACATTTACTGCTAAAAATTACGTTAGTTGCTTCTGCAATATTATTATTTACTACATTTTAGTTACAGGATATTCAGGTAATTCCTCCTGCTTTCTACTCAACAGAAATCCTTTCCTATCAGATTTCAATAGCTTACGGAGATATCCCCAGAACTTGATTATATCGTGTATAGTTTTGTTTATTATTTTGATTTTTTAGGCAAAAAGCCGACCCTTTTCATCTCGAGGTATTATTGACACGTTTAATGTGTCAATAATACCTCGGGGGCATCCGGAGTTCACAGGTAGAAATTCTATTTTAATATTATTTCTAAGATTAATGCTTAGTTTTCTTCAACGACAACTTTAGCTTTCATGATCATCATCCGCTGTTCGTTAAAAATCAAGTCGAAAGATTTACCTACTATGTTCAATACTTTGCGACTACCTTTTACTATTGTTTATCTTTCTAAGTTCTCTTCTATTCCGAAGTACTTGTTGAGATCGTTAAGTATCCGTTGTCTATATTCTTCCCATTCAAAAGCATGAAGATTACTATTAGCTCCAATAGCAACTTCTGTCCCAACATAAAAAAAGATAGCCACTACCCCTAAGGCAAAATGTCGAAATGACCGAATGCTCCTTTCTCGTTTTTCACCAGATTCAGCTCGGGTATTGGCGATATCAGGTAAATGGATGCGTTTGGTAATAAGATGTCACTAAGACCAAACACAAAATCATAAACGGAAATAGCAATTGTTTGATGTCAACATTCACTAGAAGAACCTCTTCCAAAAGAAAGAAAAAAGATAGGTTTTAAGGTAAGCTCTTCAGATTGATCGGCATCACCTTATTCTACATAAAAAGATCTCCAAAAGCACGAAACTATTGGAGATCTTTTAGTTAAAAAGCTAATTGCCCTTAGACCTTCTCTTTGCGATAAGCCAGATAAAAAACAACTGGTAAAATAGTAAATGACAGTACAAGACAAATCAGCAGTCCACCTACGATCATAATGGCAAGTGGTTTCTGGATTTCAGAACCCATACCTGTTGATAAAGCTGCGGGCAATAAACCCATTGACCCCATTAAGGCGATCATAACAACAGGCCTGATCCGGCTTCGGACACCATGTATAATGGAATCTTTCAACTTCATTTTATGTCTGAGGTTATCTCTGATAACACCAATAAGTACAATACCATCAATCGTAGCCACTCCAAATAAAATGATGAAACCGATACCTGCTGATATCCCAAAGATGGTGCCTGTGGCCCATAGTGAAATAAACCCTCCAATAAAGGCAAAAGGTAATGTGAGAGAAGCAATGGCTGTATCTTTTATATTTCCAAAATTGGCATACAGTAACAATAAAATCAGCACTAAAGAGATAGGAACTACTAAAGCTAACTGTTTAGCGGCACGCTCTTTACTTTCAAATTCTCCTGCCCACTCCATATGATTTTCTTTTGGTAGACTTACTTCTGCGGCTACTACCTGCTTCGCTTCTGCAATCGTACTTCCTAAGTCACGGCCATCGATACTAAATCCGACACCGATATAGCGGCTATTGCCTTCACGATATATAAATGCAGGCCCCGTTTGATAATTGATACTCGCAATCTCCTGCAATGGGATATTCTGTCCGTTACTGGTCGGTATTAAAATTTGACCAATTTTAGTTGGGGTATCACGATAAGCTTCTTGAAAACGAAGGATGACATCAAACTGTCGATCACCTTCATAAAAAGTTGTCGCAGCCTGTCCTCCGATCGTCATTTCAATAACAGCCTGAACATCTCGAGTCTGAATCCCATATTTTGCCATCTTGGAATCGTGCAACTGTATTTTGAGTTCTGGCAGTCCGATATTCTTATACACATTGATATCGGCAATACCCTTAACTTTTGCAATAGATGTGGCTACTTTATTGGCATATTTTTCTAAATCATAGAGATCATCACCAAAAATTTTGATAACCAAAGAGCTCTTCACACCTGCGACATATTCCTCGACATTGTCTTGAATCGGTTGACTGAATCCAAATGTAATACCGGGATAATGATGCAATTTGGTACGCATTTCTTGAATAATATCTTCTTTAGATACTTTTCTTTTCCATTCGCCGGCATCTTTCAGTTGAACATTGAACTCAATATTGAAGAACCCCGTCGGATCTGTCCCATCATTTGGCCGACCTGTTTGCGTCAAAATAAAATCGATTTCTTCGCAATCTTTTTGCATTAAATCTTTCATTTCTGCGGTCAAACGGGTAGATTCTTTCAAATTGACACTATTGGGCAGTGTTGCACGGATGTAAATCGCTCCCTCATTGAGTTTGGGTAAAAATTCGGATCCATAATGCATAAATTTGAAAAGACATAAAGCTAAAATACCTAAAAATAGACCTATAGTTGTTCTTTTATAGCGGAATGCTACGGCATACATCCCGAAAATTGTTTTCTGAAAAAATCGGGTGATCACATTTTCTTTCTCGTCGATATTTTTGGTAAACAACAATTTACACATCGCTGGAACATAGGTCAAACTTAATATCAGAGAACCAAGTAAAGCATAACCCAACGTAAATGCTAAAGGAGTAAACATTTTTCCTTCCACTTTTTGAAAAGAAAAAATAGGCAGTAGTGCAACAATCAGAATAATCAATGCAAAGAAGATGTAAGAAGCTACACTACCAGCACTTTTCTTGATCACCCCTAGCTTACTCATTTTAGCAAAACGCTCGGGTCCTACTTTGTGTGATAACGTAGCCATGGCTACAAATACAGTCTCTACAATAACAAGCGTCCCTTCAAGCAATAAACCAAAATCTAAAGAACCCATAGATATTAGGTTGGCCGGCAGTCCTTGAATTTTCAGCATGATAATAGCAAACAGGAATGCAAGCGGAATGACCGAAGCAACAATAAAGGTTGACTTCCAATTGTAAAGAAAGATAAATACAATCAGTGAAACCAACAGAATACCTTCAACCAGATTTTTAGATACTGTTTTCACCGTATTGTCCACCAATTTGGTTCTGTCGATAACGGTTTCAATCTTTACATTATCAGGTAATGTCCGCTCATTAAGTTCTGTAATTTTTGCTCTCAGATTTTCAATAACAGCTGACGGGTTTTCTCCACGCAACATAACCACAATTCCTTCAACCATATCATTGTTCTCGTTATATCCTACCTGCCCCAGACGAGGTTTATGCGAAACAACGACTTCAGCAACATTTTTAATCAATATTGGCGTAGAACCGTTTAATTTGATTGTGATATTCCCAATATCTTCAATTTTATCCAATAGACCTACTCCACGTACTACATAAGCCTGACTTCCCTGTTCGATGACATCACCACCGACATTCACATTTGATTTCGATACAGCCTCATAGACATCTAATGGAGAAAGGTCGAAATTTTTGAGTTCTGTAGGATTAATTTTGATTTCATAAGTCTTCTCTTCACCACCAAAACTCACAACATCGGCAACTCCAGGTACAGAAAGCAACTCACGTTCAATAACCCAGTCCTGAATAGCGGTTACTTCTTTCAATGGAAGATCACTTTTAATCACATACCTAAAAATCTCTCCTGTTGCACCCGAAGGAGGTTCAATCTCAGCACTTGCTCCTTCGGGTAAATTGACCCCGCTTAATTTGTTGGAAACATATTGCTGTGCATAAAAATCATCAACTCCGTCTTCAAATTGCACCGTAACAACTGATAATCCAAATAAAGATATGGAACGAATGTTGGATTTATGCGGGATACTATTCATCACCTTTGATATAGGCAAAGTAACCAGCTTTTCCATCTCCTCTGCACTTCTTCCAGGCCATTGTGTAATAATACGGCCACGAGTACTCGTTACGTCGGGAAATGCTTCAATAGCTGTATCTCGTAGCGCATAGACACCTCCAAACAGCAATGCTAAGGTTGCAAAAAGAATAAAGGTTGTATTTCGCAACGAGAAGGTCACGATATTTTGAACTAACTTTTGCATACCTTAGGGATTTAACTGTTCAAATAATAACAAAGCGTTTTTACTGATGATCTGTTCGCCTTCATCAAATTTTTCTTGAACAAATGTATACTGCTCATTGGAAGAAATTGTCGTGATACGTTTTGTAGAAATAGCACAGTCATTTTTATAAATAACGACATATTCTTTATTGTTGTGAAAGACAATGGCGCCATTAGGAACAGCATAAGCTTGTGCACCTCCATTGGATTTATCAATAATGATATCGGCCGCTAAACCTGGCATCAATTGTAGATTTTGATTCTCCAGTACCACACGAGCTTTTAATACATGCTCATTGTCATCAAACACATGATATATTTTATCAATTTTTCCAGCATAAAAAATATCGGGCTGTGCGATAGTTTTTACCTTTACCGCATCACCTTCTTTGATGTATTTTAAATTGTTTGCATAAATATTAACCATCACCCAAACTTGCTTCAGATTAGAAATCGAAAAAAGCGGATCCTGGTCTGTTGAAATACTTTGTCCAACACTTACCGCTTTTTGAATAATATAACCATTCTTAGGCGCTACAATTTCAAATGATCCCTGTCCTTTTGCGCGATACATTTTTAATATCTGCTGAACTTTATCCAATTCAATTTTTAAACTGGCTAATTCATGTTCGCTGGTCAGAACCTCCGATCCTGCTACCATACCGTCCTGCAACAGTTCTTTTTTGGTCTGCAACTGCTTAGTCGCCATTACAATTTGATTTTGTAAATTACGCTGTTCCTGAAAGAGTTCCTGAACATGTGTCGATTTAATCGTCGCCAATATTTGGCCAGCTTTAACATAATCTCCCAATTCAAATCCAACACTTTCAACTGTACCTTCCAATAAACTTCTAAAGGCAACTAGATCATTTTCATTATAATCAATTTTACCAGAAAGCGATAATTGTTCCGTAATGGGTAATAAAGCGATCGGGCTTATGGTCGTTGTTTTTTTCATCTGTTCACTGAGACAGAATTTGGTGGTATCGGCTATACCTTCAGTTGTATTTGAAGTGGCATCGGCACTGCATCCCGATAGCAATTTCATAAAAATGACCATCGGTAAATATATAAGTTTGGTTTTCATCGTCATCTTTCTAAAATTTTTGTCCGGTTAAATATTGTAATTGCGCATGTGCCATTTGATAAGCTAAAGTCATATCAACAATACCCGTTTCGGTTTCCTGATAAGCTTCTATAAAATCAATAAACTCCAATAAAGTGATCTGTTTCTTCTGTAAATGTTTTTGGTAGTTAGCAATCATAGCTTTGCGTTCTTCCGAAGCAATATTTTTTGATTTTAATAAAGTAACTTCATATAGCGCAACTTGATACTGTAAATCTTTGAGCTGTCCTTTCAATTGACTGAGTAACACATTTTGTTGCGATTCAGCATGTTTTGCCATACTTTCGGCGGCTTTTATATTTCCCTTATTTCGGTTCCAAATAGGTAAGTCCATGCTAACTCCAGCACCTACAAAATCACGCATAATATTTCCACCACGATCATAACTTAATTGAAATGTTAGATTGGGCGTTCTTTCAGCTTTTTCGATCAAAAGCTGTTGCTTTGCCTTATCACGTTCGTTGATTTGTTTTTGATAACCAATATTTTGATCTAATAACTGATGCTCAATATCAAGGGGTATTTTTTGAGATAAATTTAACGGCACCTCAGATTGTTCAATTTGCAGATTTTCAATCGTTTCATTCTGAGTCAAAACTTTAATCTTTGTCAACCAATTATTTTTGTCGGCATAAAGTTCCACACGATCTTTTTCAAAATTGATAAGCGCAGCTTGAATACGGAGGTAATCAGATTTAGGAATATTATTGAGGTCGGATTGACGTTTATATTGATTTTCCAAATTCTGATAGAGATTTACAATGGAATCCACGAGCGACTCTTTTCGGGAGACAGCCATATAGCTCCAATATGCTTCATCTAACTCAAATTGTAATTCACGAAGTAATTCTTCATAATCAAGTAAAGCATCTTTCCTTTCTAAGGATTTAAGACTGATTCTTTTTTTACGTTTTCCGGCAGTTTCAATCAGCTGTTCTAATTCTACCGCGACTTGCTGTTGTTGCCCGTATTTTCCAAACAGATAAGGTAAAGTCTCTGAGGTACCATTTTTCCAAAGATTGACTTCACTAATACTTAGAGTAGGATTAGACCATAATTTTTCCTGTACGACCAATGCATCTGAAGCAGCTATCTGATACTTTTGAGCAATAAGTTGTCCATTGTTCTGCAGAAGCATATCCTTCAATGCCTGTAACGAATACGTCTGTGCCCGCGATTGACCAACTGTCAATAGAAAAACACCTATAAACCAATATATCTTCACTATTTATTATTTTTAGCAAAGCTAGGCTTAGAAGATTAACAGGAATTTCGAAGTAGATTAGAATTTGATTAGAAATACAACGAGACGATTGTCCCTTTTGTACTAGAACTGATATCCATACGAATGTGATGGAGTTTAAAAATAACATTCGCTAACGATAGACCAATCCCTTTACCCGTATAACCATGTGCATTTTCACCTCTATAAAAATTTTCGGTCACGCGAATAAGTTCCTCTGGCAGAATACCTATTCCTTGGTCGATGATTTCAACAAGCAATTTACCACTATGGGATTTGAGATGAACAACGATAGGTTGATTATTGGAATACTTGACAGCATTTAAAATTATATTTTGAACAGCAAGCTGTAACAGCTTATCATTCGCATCGATTTTTAATATATCGGTATCTGCAACCTGGATATCAACACTGATCTGGGCACCATGTACTAAGGTAAGTTGCTCAATAATTTCCCAAAGTACTTCATCAATACGTATGATCTTAGTCTCAAAATTAGTCTTTGCGCCCGATAGAATCATCATATGATCGATCGTATCACGGAGATCTTCGGTATAACGTTTCAGCTGTAAATTGACGAGCTCATGCTCTTCGACAGTTCTAGGCTTTTGTTTACTCACTTCCAATGTCCCTAAAATCGCGGCAAGGGGTGTTCGCAATTCATGAGAAACATAATCGATAAAATTTTTTTGAATGGAAAAGGTTTGGCTTAGCTTTTCAACAAAGTGATTGTAGGTATCAACCAATTCCTGTACCTCTTGATAGGATTTATTTAATACAATGGGTTCATTGAAATTTTGATTGTCTTTTTTCTTAATCTGACTGATCATCTTGAGGATTGGATCATAAGCAATATTTCCAAGAAACTGCGAGAAAATCAGGATCAAAATCAATCCGATTAATGAAACAGCCAGCAAGATATGTAGCAATAGTTTCATCTGATCTTGAAATTCGACTGTTGATGCCCGAGTTACAATAACAAAATCACCTTCATTATCATGATAAAAAAGTCCATTATAAAAAAAAGCATCTGTTTTAAGTTGTGCTTCATCCTGTTTACGTACCAAATCGAAAAAATCTGAAGAAACTGGAGCATCGTCCTCCATCAGTCCATCATAGCGTCTATTAAGGGAGTCCACAACCAGTATATTGCGTTTAGAAATATTCTTCTGAAGTTGATTTTTAATCGATTCATGTTCGATAAATGATACCTCGTCTTTCTCCAGATAAAATAGAGCAGATAAGAGGGTCTTACTCTCCAGATTCCGAAATTCCTGACTTTCCATCTTAGTATAAAAAGACACATAGATGATCGTCGAGGCAATCAAAATAATCACTCCAAAGATGAAAGCTGCATATATAGAAAGTCGGTTCTTTAAATTCATTGTTCTAACTTAAATAGATACCCTACTCCTTTTACAGTAAAAATATATTTTTGATTTTTTTCTACCTTATTGCGGACATAGGAAATATATACATCAACAACATTGGTCTGATTGTCAAAGTTAATTCCCCATACTGCATTGAGGATCTGAATTCGGCTAACCGCTTTATTCTGATTTTCCACCAAGTACATCAAGAGTTTAAATTCTCGAGGTGATAATTCCACCTCCTGTCCCCCATCAAACACCTTATATTGATCTTTGTCGATCATGAGTGATCCGATCTGTATACATTGGCTTTTTTTAACGTCAAAGCCAATCTGACTCCGACGGGTCAGTGCTTTAATCCGAGATAATAATTCATCAAAGTGAAATGGTTTGGTCAAGTAATCATCAGCCCCAATATCTAAAGAATCGACCTTATCTTGTACCGTGTTTAATGCACTCAACATTAAGACAGGTGCACGGCAATCTTTATAGCGCAAAGTACTGACCAGTTGTCTACCATCCATTCCCGGAAGCATAATATCAATAATCAAGAGATCCCATGCTATATTGAGGTAATTAGCTATAACTTCTTCTGCAGATCGACACAGGGTAACCAAATAACCGTTTTCTTCTAATCCTTTAATTAGAAAATCACTGATCCGTTTATCATCCTCCACAACTAATATCTGCATAGTAATTTACTTTAATTCACAAATTTAAAGAAAGGTTAGAGGAAATTAAACAGAAATATGAATATCTAATGAAATTCTAATCTAAAGAAGTAGCGGTGCAAATAGATTTCTGATGCTAACAACCAACCATCAGAAATCTATTTCATTATTTCAAGGGGCTTGTATCAATTTCCCAATTATCTGTTCTAAATGGCGCCATTGGAAGATTATTTTTAGTAAAAATATTTCCGATTCCAGTGTTACTAAACTGATAGCGTACCGCTACAGGAGCCTTCACTTGTTTATTGGAGACAAGGAGTTGATTTCCTTTTATTTTAACTGTTGCAGGATAGAATACTTTATCCGCTCCAGCAATAAAAAGCTCCTTTGGTTGATCTCCTTTTAAAACTAATCCTGATGTAGCATAATCAAAGTCGAGGATAGCTTCTTTATCTTTTATTGTTAATGATTTAAACATCGGGCTTTTGTGCGCATCTTTCTTAAGACCATAGGTTTCTACTAAAGCGAAGTTTGCCAATCTTAGACCTACATCTTTTTTATTTGTAGGGTGAATATTCAACGTATCTGTGACTAAATCTGAAATTACCACCATTCCTGTATTTTTTGTAGTAAGGTTTTTAGCCTGCGCTTCTCTCAATAAAGCTCCGACACCATGTCTTTCATAACGAAATGGTGCAATCTGTACATAATAAAATGGAAATTCTTTATTCCATGCCTTACGCCATGATCCAACCATCGTATTGATCAATTCCGTATAAGTAGATGCTGTCTCTTTATTACTTTCACCCTGATACCAGATGGTACCTGCTATTTTATAATTGACAAGTGGAGCAATCATCGCATTGTAAGCATATCCTGGCAATACAGGCCACCATGCTGTAGGTTTATTGTTAGTTGCCGCTTCTTTCAGAACCGTATTATTATCCACCAACTCTTCGGGAGTCCACACTTCAGCAGGTGTACCACCCCAATTACTACCGATCAATCCAATTGGAACATCTAAATCTTCGTTGAGATGTTTACCAAAATAATATCCAACCGCACTAAAATTCTTAATGGTGTTGCTATCACATATAGACCAATTTCCTTCATTATTGTCCTGTGGTGTATTTGAAGTTGTTTTTGGGATATTAAAGAGTCTAATGTTGCGTTTATTAAGTTCTGAAAACTCATCTTTTATACTTGTGATACCTTGGTTATACGACCATTCCATATTAGATTGACCGCTACATACCCACACTTCTCCGATCAATATATTGTCAAGGACTATTTTGTTGCCACCTTGAAGTGTAATGTTGTAGGGCCCGCCAGCCTGTGGCGTCTGGATATCGATCTGCCATCTTGCATTACCGTCCGTTACACTTTCAATAAGTTTATTATCCCACGAAGTAATGATTTTAATCTTTTCACCCGGCTCTGCCCATCCCCATAACTTGGTGGTTGATTTTTGCTGCAACACCATATTACTCCCTAAAATATTAGGAAGCCGAATTTTTGCATAGGATGTCGCTGTGAACAAAAAAAGGATACTGGCTAGCAAGTATTTTTTCATTTATTAGTATTTAGGTTTACTTTATGTAGCACTAAATATAGTGAAAATTAATACAAAAGAGACTAATATACAGGTAAATATATTAATTTTTAAGCATCTCTTCTACTAGCATATTCCGATGGCATATAGCCATAATACTGTTTAAATGCCGTTGAAAAATAAGATGGTGAGTTGAAACCGCACATGTAAGCAATTTGTGCTATGGTATAACGTTGCGACTGCATGAGCTCGACGGCCTTTGTAAAACGAATTCTTTTAATAAAATCTGTTGCAGATTCACCCGTTATAGCTTTAAATTTAAGATACAAATTAGATCTGCTCATACCGATCTCCCGGCTAAATTTCTCGACCGAGAAATCTGAATTTGATAAATGTTTTTCGATAATTGCAACGGCCTCTTTCAGAAACTCTTCATCGAGTGTATTGAATGCAATATTCTCAGGAACAATCTCCTTATTTTCTGCATAGTATTCTTTAAGCCTTTTACGAGATTTTAACAGATTGAATAGTTTTGCTTTGAGCAATGCAGGCGAAAAGGGTTTAGTAATATAATCATCCGCTCCCATTTCCAATCCCTTTAATTGCTGTGAGGTTTCAGATTTTGCTGTAAGTAAAATAACCGGAATATGGGATGTATTGATGTTTTGTTTTATACGTTTACATAAGTGTAATCCGTCAAGCTCGGGCATCATGACATCACTTAATACGAGGTCAAACTGTTCAGTTTCTAAATATTTTAAAGCCATTTGTCCGTCCGCTGCTGTAGAGATGTCAAAACTATCTTCCAAAAATCTTTTAAGATAGTTGAGTATTTCTTCATTGTCATCTACAACCAAAATTTTGGTGTGTTTAAACAATTGCTTCTCTTTTGACTCGATAATATCCGCATTCCCATCAGAATCTGCTACATTCAATTCATTATTTTCAGGAATTGATACAAGTTCATGTTCATCATTTTTCTGCTCTGCATCAACGTAGTACTGATCAGAGATCGGGAGTTCGATGAAAAATCGACTTCCTTTACCTAGTTCACTTTCTACATATATACGGCCGTGATGCAACTCAACTAAACGTTTGGTAAATGCAAGACCTACACCAGATCCCAAATTAGCTTCCTCTCCATCAATCTGATAGAAACGATCAAATACTTTATCCAGTTGATCATGCGCTATACCTGTCCCTGTATCACTCACTTCTATTCTGGCAAAATCGTCCTGAACAGAAAACGAAACGGCAATACGATGATGACTTGAAGTATATTTGAATGCATTTGAAAGTAAATTAAAAAGTATCCTCTCTACTGCATCCTTATCAAAAAAGAATGATAAGGTAGTAATTTCAGACTTAAACACGTACTGAACACCATTTTTCTCAGCTAAAGAGCTGAAGGATTCGTAAATTTCTTTTAAAAAGCTAACCAGATCACTTTTATGAACACGCAATTTCCGAGTACCGCGCTCTGTTTTTTTAAATTCAAACAGCTGATCCACCAAATGGTATAAGCGTCTTGCATTTACCAACATAAGTTCATGTTGTTTTTTAAGCCACTTATCTGCCCCAGCTCTGCTCACCATCTCTTCCAGAGGTCCGAGCAATAAAGTCAATGGAGTTCTTAATTCATGGGAAACATTGGTGAAAAAATCCATTTTAACCTGGTTAATATAACGTACCTTTTCCTTATCAAGCCGCTCCATTTTCAATTGTTGCAAAGTTCTGATGCGCTCGGAAACGATACGATAAGCCAAATAAGCTAAACCACCAACTAAGCACAGCAATAAGAGATAAAACCAAGTAGATTTATACCACAAAGGTTGAATTCTAATCTCAAGCTTTTTGAGACTACTTTCTTCTCCATTAGGTCCTTTAGCCTTAACTAGCAACGTATAATTTCCAGCGGGAACATTGTTATAACTTACCTTTGGATCCTCACTTTGCTGCCATTGGGTATCGAAGCCATCTAACTTGTAAAGATAGGCAGTACGATTAGCTGAAAGATAATTGAAGCTATTAAAATAAATGCTAAACTGCTTATTTTCCGGCCCTAAGGTAATTTCAACAGTCTGATCTATCGGTAGATCTAATATATTAGTTTGATCGTGTGCTACTATATTTTTACCAAAAACTTCCAAACCTGTAAACCGAAGTTGTAGTTTTATAGGCTCCTGTTTTACCCACGAAGGATAGAAATATGAAATGCCTTTAATACCACCGAACAGTAACATCCCATCAGATGTACGGCAAAATGCATATTCGTTAAATTGATTACTTTGCAGTCCATCTTTTTCATCGTAACTATGTGAAGTACCCTTGTCTGGATTAAATTGTATCAACCCTTGGTTGGTCGATATCCAAAGATTGCCCTCCTCATCGGGTACGATACCATAAATGTTTCCCTTAAAAAAATCTTTTCTCGTATCATGGGTGACAAATGCGCGACTCGATTCATCGTATAAACTGATTCCTCGGCGTGTACCGATCCATATACGTCCCTTTTTATCTTCAGTGATGCAGTTAATTACATCGTCTGCCAATTTTGAATTGGGCAAAAATGCAAACAAAAGGTTATCTGGATAAAATTGTGTGACACCGCTTGTTGTGCCGATCCAGATTCTTTTCTTGCTGTCTTGAAACAGATAAGTAATCTCGTCCGAACGCAATCGTCTTCTGGCATTGTCCAAAAGAATATGCTTGAAGGTTCCTTGCTGTGGATCAAACTGATCAAGTCCTGAATATGTCCCTACCCAAATACGTCCTTTATCATCTTTAAGCAAGCTATACACAAGATCTCCAGCTATACTCTGCTGATCGAGATCGTTATGAACATAGTGTTTTACCACCCCCGTAGCTTTATTTAAGACGTTGAGTCCTCCATTATGTGTCCCAATAAGAACATCGTTATTGGAACTAAACACAAGAGATTTTATGTTATTGCTATTTAATCCCATTGCATTCACTTCTGAAGCAGAATAATAACTGATTTGGTTTTTCTTTCGATTCCAAAAATTTAAGCCCCGATCATTAGTCCCAATCCATACATTCCCATCAGAATCTTCCTTGATGATACTAACGACTTCATCATTGAGAGAAAGATTTCCAGTTTTTCTGCTTAATAGGTTAAACTTGATATGTTTTTGATGGTAATAGTTGACACCCCCATAATAAGTGCCTAACCACATGCCCTTTTGTCGATCTTGAAAAATACAACGAACTGAATTTTGGCTCAGCGCGAAAGGCTGAGAGACTTCATGGAAATAATTTTGGAATATCTTGGTATTAGGATTATAAATAGAAAGCCCCCGAAATGTTCCTAACCAGATATTACCCAACTGATCTTTATAAATAGTACGAACATTATTGTCTGCGATGGAATTTTTATTAGGTCGATGACGCTCAATTTGAGTAACTCCTTTGCTCTTATGCAAAGTGACTAGGCCCGATCCTTCTGTTCCGATAAGCAAAAGATCGCCATCTATATAAGCACAGTTAATCACAGGTTTGCTGATACCAATATCTATTTTGTCAAGTTTTTGTTTATGAGCATCAATTTTAAAAAGCCCGACTTCTGTTCCTACTACAATTGTTTTTTGCCAGGAACTGATAAAAGAAATACGTTTAATACCATAAGCACTGACATCAATAGTAAGGGAATTAAACTTTTTTTGAGTTTTAGAAAAGATAAAGATGTCTCCGCCAGTTGAACTAGCCCATAGATTTTTATTTTCATCTTCAACAATACTAGAGACACTCCATTCGCCTGCTGTGCGTGCTAATGGATAATTTTCAAAATCATCCGTATCATAATTATATTTACTGATACCCCGATCGCCACCTACCCAAAGCTGACCACTTTTATCAACATACAAGTAACTGATATAACTGGAAATAATACTTTTTGAATTTGTATTTGAGGATCTATAAATGGTAAAACGCTTCCCATCGTACCGGTTTAATCCATCTTTGGTCCCGATCCACATGAAGCCAACGGTATCTTGTGTAATAGAGAAAACAGTACTTTGAGATAGGCCCTTTTCTACTGAAATATTGCGAAAATGCCTCTCGTCTTGCTGACTAAAAACACGATTAGTCATCAGTTGAACAAAGATCAGGCTAAAACACAAGTACCAAACTCTCATCATTACTTTATATCAAACTAAGATAAATTTATTTTATACATAAAAATAGCATATATAAAATAAATTTATCGATATCTCCTCTAGCATCAAGAATTATTTTATAGCGGAAATAAAAATTGCAATCATTAAAAGTTTAAAACCAGCAGAAAGAATCTTTGATATTAAACTTAAAGTTGATACTCAAAAGAATCTCCGTTTTCTTTACACCACTTTTTGAGATAATTACGCATAGTGATCAGCTTTTTTCCAAAAACCTTGTCAACAGATAAGTTTCTCATCTCTCCTGGATCTTTTTTGAGATCAAATAATTGTTCTTTAATTTCACCTTCGTTATATACAATATACTTAAAATCCTTCGTTATAACTGCTCTTCCATTGATACCAAGCAATCTTTCATTGTCTGCAAAATCGGTCTCAATAACCAACGTATCACGCAATTGGTAACTGGGATTTACAATTCTTTTACTAAGATCAACTCCCTTTAGATAAGAGGGAAGTTTTACACCTGTAAAACCACCAATTGTTGGAATAATATCAATTCCATTACAAACCAACATATCGTCAGTAGTCGGCCTCCATACTCCTATTTTGGAAATGATAAAAGGAACTCTGACAGACTCTTCATAAAGAATCTGCTTTTGATTCCAACGATGCGCCGCATAACCATCACCATGGTCTGATGTAAAGATTACGATCGTATTTTTCTCCAAGTTATACTTTTTTAAAGACCCTAAAACCATACCAATATAAATGTCTACCTTTTCTACTAGACGATTGTATGCCCATCGATATTGACGCCATTGATCATCCGTCCATTCAACAGTAGGATAAGTTCCAGGATTGACTTTCTGTTGCTCTCTAACAATCATAGGTTCATTGGGCTGAATACCTGTGTTAACGGGCAATGGAGGGCATAAATGTGGCGCAGGTGCATCTTCTAAAATATCCATCTTAAGAGCATCTCCCCGCGCCCACTCGCAGATATCATGCGGATTCAGAAATGACGCTACCAATAAAAAGGGATTTTCTTGATTTTCTTTTAAAAAACGGGCACAATAGGACGGAGTTGCCGCATCATTGTAATCTAAAAAATCTGTGTTTTTTATGTATTCAAATCCATGCTGACTAATCTTTGTGGTGGGTAAAGGCAAATGCCACTTACCAACATAACCAGTTTTATAACCTCCATCCTGCAAGATTTTACCCATAACCAGAATACTATCTGTCCAATTTCCATCTTTCTCTGGTACATTGCCCACAACTGCAGTCTCAAAAGGCATTTTTCCGCTAAAAATAGCCGTACGTGATGGCGTACAGAGGGGTTGTGCACAATAGGCTTTCGTAAATTTGACTCCATTTGCAGCCAGCCGGTCCATGGCTGGCGTATGCAAATAATTATTTCCAGCATTGCTCATCGCTGCGGCAGTTTGCTGATCGGTCATAATAATTAAAATATTAGGCCTAGACTGCATTGTTAAAGAATCCTGCTTTTCCTTTCCAAATATTATTGATGATAAGAACAATAATAAAACTACTGCTATCGATTTTTTCATACCTTTTTTAATAATGGTTACATTAAACTAATACCCAGGATTTTGATTAATTGATGTATTTACATCTGTTTCACTCAATGGGATTGGATAAAGTTCATGTTGATTGGCTCTGAAATTAGCAAATGACAAGTACGTATAATTTGGACGAATTAATGATTTTGTCAATGCAATTTTCGCTCCTAGTAAGTTCCAACGAATCAAATCTCCTCTACGTCCACCTTCAAAACATAATTCACGTGCTCTTTCACTAACGATCACATCGAAAAATTGTTCCTTAGATTTACCCGACATCAAATCGGCATCATTAGCTGTTGGCTTGACTAATAGTGTCGCTTTTACAACAGCGGGGCTTGCATAAGTGAACTCCACCCCAGTACTGACTGCTGAAGAGTTTCCAGAAGTGTGTGATGGAGCTGTACTAGTGGAAGTTCCTGCGGTTGCTACCCGATAATAATTACTACCCTGCTTTACATAAGTTCCAACAGAATAGGATTTGGAAGATACCCAATTTGACACGTTATCAGGCCAAGGATTTGAAACAGTAACCGTAGGAACAGAGGTGTATCCGTAACCTGCATTAACAGTGTTGGGATAACCGGTGGTCACGATGGTCATTGGGCCTAATGCGCCAGAAGTAGCGATGAGATTGGCCCCTCCTATAGCTCCTGTCCCTCCACCATCAACAATCGTAAAAGTAGGAACAGCTGAATAACCGCTTCCTGGTGTTAAGACATCGATTGAAATACTTCTACCCGCTGTATTGACCCCATAACCTCTCCGTCTTACCTCGTTAATAGCATCGTAAGCTAATGTGTTAGGTCCATTGTTTAGTTCGTTTTCTACCTCAGCACGCATCAACAGTACGTCTGAATAACGCATAATAACGGTGTTGATATTGGTGCTTTGTAGTTCTTGCAAAGTTCCTGTTTGATACTCTCTGCTCCATTTTCCTACCTTCCAGTTCTCATCACCTCTAGCTGCTAAGTAAGGAACTCGGCGTCCTTTTGCATCAATGGAAAATGCGGCAACAGCAAAATCTCGACGTACATCTTTCGTATCAAACGAATCAAAAAATGGTTTGAGAACCAAAACTCTTGAATTGGTCTGTCTATAAACACCATTCACGGTAGTTGGTGCATTGAATTGACCAATTGAATTACCGCCGATAGTAGAATTAGCCTGATTAAAAAAGGCCACTTCAAATAAACTCTCTTTAGGTTCCAGAATATGCTGACTCTGGTTTTTAAATACTTTAGTATAATCGTCATTGAGACTGTAGAGCTTGCTACCAATCACTTCATCAATCTGTTGCTTGGCCAAAGTATAATATTCCTTATAGTTTGCTGGTCTTTCCACACTTCCTATGCCACCATTGTTGCGAAGAGAATATCCACCTGCATATAAGGCCACCTTAGCTAAAACAGCCTTAGCCCCCCATTTATTAATCCGCTCATCTGTAGGAAGAGTTTCAGGTAATAAATCTGCAGCCTCTTTCATATCTTTGATAATCTGATCGTATATAACATAACGGTCAGTGGACGGAACATCAAACTTTTCACCTGTTTGCGATGGGGTAAGTTTTAAAGGTACATCACCAAAAAGCCGTACCAGGTCAAAGTAAAAATAGCTACGCAAAAATTTAGCTTCCCCGATCAATCTGTTGAGCAGTGCCTTTTGAGTGTCCGATCCATTAGTATAAGCATCCATTTTGGGGATTTGAGCTAAAACAACATTCGCTCGACCTACTCCTTGGAAAAGAGCAATCCAAGTCTGATCGAGAAAAGAGCTTTCCTTAGTCGCCGCATAATGAGGTATGGCACGCCATTGATTAGCATCTACATTTCCATCAATTTGTGAAACATCCGTGTCATTATCGTAAATTAAATTGATATACCAACCATAGGTAGCTTGTTGACCAAGGGACTGATATACACCTAAAGTTGCCATATAAGCTTGATTTTCATTTTCAAAAAAATTGGCACTGGTAAAAGAAGAATATGGTTCTACTTCTAATGTTTTTTTACAAGATGTAGCCATTAGTGACAAACAAATCGCGCTTACTATGAGTCTATTATTTATGAATTTCATGTTCATCTCGATTTATAATTAAAAGGATAAATTAACACCCGCTACTACAGATTTTGCTCTTGGATAAGCACTAAAGTCAACTCCTGGAGTTAATGGATTTTTGATAACACTTACTTCTGGATCATAACCTGAGTATTTCGAGAATACGTGCAGATTATAAGCCGTTACATAAATACGGGCATTTGCAATTTTCACCGCATTTAACCATTTCTTTGGTAGCGTGTAGCCCAGACTGATATTATTAATCCGAAGAAAAGAACCGTCTTCAATCATTTTATCAGACAAGCGTCTGTCTTGTGCACCAATGGTGTTAGGAATAGTTTTACCTTGATTTAACGCAATCAGTTCTTCTGGTGTAGCAATTTGACCGCTAGCATTGATCGTGGTCCAACGATCGGCCATATAAGCAAAGTCATTGCTATACTCATCTAAAAGCTGCATATTTAATTTGTTCGCGTTGTAGATTTTATTCCCGATCACCCAGTTTATAAATACGCTAAGATCGACACCCTTATAGCTGAATGTATTGTTAAAACCACCAGTAAACTTAGGATTTCCATTACCCAGGACTGTACGGTCTTTTTCGTCTATCTTATTATCACCATTCATATCTTTAAATTTGATATAACCAGGTCTTACAGTAATCGCATCGGTTGTGACACCGTTTTTTAGGGTATAGGTATTGGTCGTTGCGTCATAATCAAATTCATTTACTTGATAGAGACCATCTTGAATATAGCCATACATAGCACCTACGGGTTGACCAACTTGCAAAATATAATCGTTGGTAGTGGTATAACTAGGAACAACCATAGATGTCTCATTTTGAGTTAAACTCAACACTTTGGTTTTATTGAAAGCAAAATTCAGAGTACTGTTCCAAGTGAAATTAGCGTTACGCACGTTTATAGTATTTAAAGTCACTTCAACTCCCTTGCTGGAAGTTGTTCCTATATTTCTCAACTGTGTAGCAAATCCTGAACTCGCTGGTATGCGCGAACTGAAAAGTAAATCTTTTGAACGATTGCTATATACCTCGGTTGTCAAGGTGATTCTTTGATTAAATAAACCAAGATCTAAACCAATATTAGCACTTTGTAAAGCCTCCCATTTCAATTTTGGATTTGGTAAGGTATTTAATACTGTTCCAGTAACGGGCTGGTTATTTAGTGGATAGCTTATATTTCCAAAAGTACCGAATGCTAAATAATTATTAATTCTATTGTTTCCTGAAGTACCGTAACTAAACCGTAACTTCAAATCTGACACGGAGGGTAAGGATTTCATAAAATCCTCCTGATTAATCTTCCATGCTACGGCTGCTGCAGGAAAAATTCCCCAGCGATGGTCTTCTCCGAATTTGGATGATCCATCAACACGTAAACTAGCTGTTAATAGGTATTTTCCTTTATAGCCATAATTGGATCTACCGAAAAATGATAGCATTTTCTCATCCTGTGCAAATGAATTTGGAACAACGGTAAGAGTTCCGAAGCCCAAATTGTCCCATCCTAAATTTTCTGCTGGAAATGCAGATGCCGAAGTGGAAAACCCTTCATTATAATTATAGATATACTCCTGACCAAGTGAAACATCAAACTTATGTTTGTCATTAAATGTATTGGCATAGGTTAAGATATTGCTATAATTGAAACGCGAAGATTCATTTTGAGCGATACTGCCAAAAGGACCTCCACTTCGAATGGCAATAGTGGATTTAGCGTCTGTAAATGCTTTGTTTTTAGTATTGATGTCAGAATAACTTACAAGACCACGGTAGGTCAGATCCTTGAAAATATTGTACTGTAACGTTGCACTTAAGTTTAATGATTTTATGCGGTTGTCCCGTTGATTAGATTCGGCTGCAGTTTGTGGGTTCTGGAATGTTGGTAATGAAGGTGAGGGATCTAAAGGATCTAAATCCTGTGTCAATAAATCTTCATCGGTACCCGTAAGACCAATAATCGGCCTATATTGTAAAATATTTTGCAAGAAACTCAAGCGTGTATTACCGCCTTCACTTGTACCTATACCTGTAATCTGTTGGTTAGCGTAATTAACGATAGCATTAACAGAAAACTTCTTACTTGGACTATGGTTTATGGTCAGTTTAGCGATATCTTTAACAGAACCGCTCGAAATCATGATACCATCATCCTGGTTATGAGAATAGAATGCATTAAACTGAGTTTCTTTTCCGCCACCATTAACACTAAATTTATGGTACTGACTACTCGCAGTATTACCAAAAAGTACTTCTTGATAATTATTTCCTGGCCTATGTTCGTAATTCTTCTTCAAATCTTCGAAAGAGCCGTAAGCACCAAGAAATTTTTGTGCTATAGCAGGTGAAGAGTTTGCGGCATATTCATATTGGGCTAAAACATACTCGTATCCGGATAATAAAGGAAGCTCTTTATTGATTTTTTTTGCTCCGAAATAACCATCGTAATTAATTCGAACCTTTCCTGACTTGCTTTTTTTGGTCGTGATAAGGATGACCCCGTTTGCACCTCGGGCTCCATAAATAGAAGTTGAAGATGCATCTTTCATCACATCAACAGA
>Ga0160467_100218_pt1 | contig 73889 bp, 60 predicted proteins | sample HID1972I_E11MG_FD_108221 | JGI IMG/M metagenome (GOLD analysis project Ga0160467, IMG submission 108221) | Enriched pill bug-associated microbial communities from UW Madison campus, WI, USA - HID1972I_E11 MG | ecosystem: Host-associated > Arthropoda: Insects > Digestive system > Unclassified ... | reverse complement strand
TGTTTCGACGGCGTCGGCCACAGTCGAGAAATGGCGGATCAGCCCATCCTGGGTGCAGGCGATGAAGAAGGGTGTGATGACGGCAATACCGTCTACGCCGATGCCGTCGAAGGCTTTGGCGAGTTGCAGCGTTTCGAAAGTAGCGGGCATGCCGGCGTTGACGATGACCTTCGCACGGCCCGCAACTTCGTCCACCACCTCTTCCGTCAGCCGGATTTTTTCTTCATGCGTCAGTGCGGTGAAATCGCCGTTAGTTCCGGCGCACATGATGTTGTTGCCGGCCGCCACCTGACGGCGCACCTGCGCACGGGTCGCTTCGTAATTGATGGTTTCGTCCTCGTTGAAACAGGTCACGAGCGCGACGAAGGCTTGTTTGGTCATGAAAGAACTCCGCTTGGATTTCCAATAGTGTGATCGGCATCGATCTGACGCACAGACTGCATATCGGGGTCGGGATCGAGGCTGGCGGAAAGAAGTGCGCGCGTATAGGCCTCGCGCGGCGCTTCGAAAACCTGCCGGACAGTTCCGAATTCCACAACCTCTCCCCGCTGCATGACCATGACGTGATCGGCAAAATCGCGGACCACCGGCAGGTCATGCGCGATGAAGATGAAGGAGAGGCCCATTTCACGGCGCAGCTTGTCAAGAAGTGCAACAACCTGCGCCTGGACAGACACGTCGAGCGCCGAGACCGCTTCATCGCAGATGATGAGCTTCGGCTCCAGCGCCAGCGCGCGGGCAATCGCGATCCTCTGCCGCTGCCCACCGGAAAACTGATGCGGATAACGGCGCATATGTTCCGGCGAGAGGCCGACCTGATGCAGCAATTCCGCGACCCGTTCGCGCCATTTCGCTTTGGGTAGTATGTCCGGATGGATCACCCAGGCTTCGGAAACCAGCTGGAACACAGTCATGCGGGGGTTCAGCGACTGGGTTGGATCCTGAAACACCATCTGTAAATCACGCCTGAGGGCAAAGAGTTCGGCAGGCGAAAGCTTGAAGAGATCACGCCCCTTCCACTCGGCGCTGCCGGCATCCGGCTCGTCGAGCCGGAGCAGAATGCGCGCGAGTGTCGATTTGCCGGAACCGCTTTCGCCGACGACAGCTATGGTTTCCCCCGCCATAAGGTCAAAGGAAACGCCCTTCAGTGCCTCGAAAGCCCCATAACGTTTGCGCACATCGCGCACACGGAGGAGCGGTTCGCCGGTCGCATTCGGCTCGTGCATTTCGCCCCTGCCGGGGGCGGCGCTGATGAGCTTGCGGGTATAGGGATGCTTTGGGTTGCGATAGACCTCGCGAACCGTGCCTGCCTCCACCAGCACGCCTTTTTCCATCACGACCACCCGGTCGGCGATTTCGGCGACGACGCCAAGATCATGGGTGATGATGAGAACGGCCATACCGGTTTCCCGCTGCAATTCCTTGAGCAGGGCAAGAACTTCAGCCTGAACCGTCACATCGAGTGCCGTGGTCGGCTCGTCGGCGATCAGGAGATCGGGCCGGAGCGCAAGCGCCATGGCGATCATCACACGCTGGCGCTGGCCGCCAGAAAATTCATGCGGATATTTCTTCAAGGCTCCGTCCGGATCAGGAATTCCAACGCGCGCGACAAGCCGCCTCGCCTCCGGTTCGGCTTTCACCCTGTCCATTCCATGGGTGGTCATCGCCTCGCGGATCTGCCAGCCGACGGTATAGACCGGATTGAGATGGCTGAGCGGGTCCTGAAAGATCATGGCGATGCGCCGGCCATTGATCTCGCGGCGGGCCTCAGCCGGCATTGTCAGAAGGTCTTTGCCATCAAGAAATATCTGGCCGCCGCTGATACGTCCGGGCGGCATGTCGATGAGGTTCATGATGGCCGAGGACGATACCGATTTGCCCGAGCCGCTTTCACCGAGGATCGCAAGCGTTTCACCACGGTCGATATGATAGGAAACATCCTTCACCGCATGCACGACACCGCCTGCGGTGTGAAACTCCACGGAAAGGTTGCGCACATCGAGAAGATGGTCAGCCATGTTTGCGGCCTTTCATTTCCAGCCGCCAGCGCTGCACGGGGTCGAGCGCAATGCGCAGCCAGTTGGACAGCAGGTTGAGCGACAGAGTGGTGAGTATGATGGCAAGGCCCGGCCAGAAGGACAGCCACCAGGCATTGGTGAGGTACTGCCGCCCCTGCGAGATCATCAGGCCCCAGGTGATTTCCGGCGGCTGAATGCCGATACCAAGGAAAGACAGCGCGCTTTCCGCCAGCATCACATAGGCGAAATCGAGCGTCGCAAGCGTTGTCAGCGTCGGCAGGACCACGGGTAGAATATGGCGGAACAGGATACGTTTGCCGGATGCGCCCATCACGCGCGCCGCCTGTACGAACATGCGTTCACGCACCTCCAGCACTTCGGCCCTTGTGGTGCGGATGTAAACGGGGATGCGGGTTATCGCCAGAACCAGCATCAGGTTGAGGATGGAGGAGCCGAGCAGATAAAGCACGATGACCGCGATCAACAGTGACGGAAACGACATGATCACGTCCGCGAGCCTCATGATGATCTGGCCAACACGGTTGGAGGAAAAACCGGCGATCAGGCCAAGCACGGTGCCGGTGACGGCGGAAAGGAAAACGGCACCGGCGGCGATCATCAGCGTATTTTGCGTGGCGGCGACGATGCGCGCCAGCAGCGGGCGACCGAGCGCATCCGCCCCCAGCCAGAAATACCATTCGCGTTGCCATTCGAACGGGGCAAGGTTGCGTCCACGCAGGTTCTGCTTCGTCGCCAGCTCGCCAAGCCACGCCGGGCCGACAAAGGCGAGAATGATGACGACGACGAGGAAGATCGCGGCGCAGAGGGCGAATTTATCCGCCCACAACATGCGCAGCATGCGCGTTGCAAAGGATGGCTCATCGATAATCTCTGTATCGGCGTTTGAAAGGCTCATGGCTGAACGTCTCCTCAGTGCCGGATACGCGGATCGAGTAGCGCATAGGCGATATCGATCAGAAGATTCATCAGGAAGATCGCAAGCGCGGTCACGAGAATTGCTGCCAGCACGACGTTGAAATCGCGCTGAAGAATGGAATCGATCATCAGCTTGCCAACCCCGGGGAAACCAAAGATGGTTTCGACGATGACTGCGCCGTTGAGAAGGCTTGCCGCCTGATCGCCGATGACGGTGATGACCGGCAGCATGGCGTTTCGCAAGGCGTGGATGAAGATGATCGGACCCGATTTCACACCCTTGGCGCGCGCCGTTTTGACATAGGCAGAGGACAACGCACCGATCATCGAGCCGCGCACCACCTGAACGATGATGCCGAAGGGGCGCACGAACAGAACCGAGATCGGCAGTATCCAGTGCAGCACCGAGCCGGTGCCGGAGGTGGGCAGCCAGGCGAGATTGACGGAAAACACCACGATCGCCACGATCGCGAGCCAGAAATCCGGCACGGAAGCGCCGATGAGCGAAATGGTGGAGGCCATGCGATCGAAGAAGCCACCGGAGCGGAAAGCGGCAAGCGAACCGACGACGATTGCTGCTGTGGTGACGAGCGACATGGTGATGACCGCAAGCCACAGCGTCCAGACGAAAGCCTCCAGCACCACATCCAGCGCAGGGCGGGCTTTCCTGAGCGATTCACCCAGATCCCCCGTCATCACGTCGCCCGCGTAGCGCAGGAACTGCACCATCAGCGGATCGTTCAGCCCATGCAGCGCACGAAACTGCTGCTTCAATTCCTCCGAAGCCTCCACCGGCAAAAACAGCGCGGCCGGGTCGCCCGTCAGGCGGGAGAGGAAGAAAACCATTACGATGAGGCCGATCAGGGAGATCAGGCTCGCAACGGAACGTTTTCGGATGAAGCTCAGCATGGTTACCTCCGGTGTTCAGCACGACGGCGAAGCTAAAGCTCCGCCGCCGCTCTTTGGCAGATGAGATACCGGCTTACTTGATGCCGATTTCCGAAAGCTGCAGCATCGAATTGGTGGCGATGGTGGGCTTGAAGTCCAGCCGTTCAGAGACGCGTGAGAAGCCAACCATGTGGAACAGCAGCACATCCGCCACGACATCGTCATGCAGGTAGGCGATGAGCTCGGACCAGAGCTTGGCGCGTTCATCGCCGACGGCTGCAGATGCTCGTTCGATCAAGTCATCCACCTTGGGGTCCGAGAAGCCGGATTGCGTGCCCTTGGTGGCATATTTGAAGAACATGGTGAAGGACGGATCACCCTTGGAATTGTCGTGCATGGCAGCGACGATCTGCGGTCCCCGGCCTTCCTTGAAGGGCTTGGAATAATAGCTTTCGTGCTCGGCCACTTCCACGAATTTGAGGTCGATCTTGAAGCCGACTTCCTGCAATTGCTGCTGGATCGCCTCCATGATCTCGGTGACATTAGGGAAGTTCGCAGTGCGCGCGATGATGGTGATCGGCGTATCCACCTTCACACCAGCAGCTTTTGCCTCCTCCAGCAACTTCTTCGCGCCATCAGGGTCGTAGGGGAAAACCTTGACATCAGGGTTCCAGCCGAGCGTGGTCGGCGGAACGAGTGCGGTGGCCAGCACAGCACCTTCGGGAACCAGCGTGCCGAGGAAAGCCTGCCGGTCGATGGCGAGGTTGAGTGCACGGCGCACCCGCACGTCATTCAGCGGCGCGATGTTGTGGTCGAGGCGCATGTAGACCGTCTCGCTGTCGAGATAGGAAAAGTCGGTCTTCTGGTTTGTCGCGTCGAGCTGCGAAATGGAGGGTGAAAGATCGGCTTCGCCGGTCTGCACCATGGCGGCGCGAACCGAGGGATCAGCGCGGAAAAGATAGGTCGCTTCCGTCACCTGCGGCTTGGCGCCCCAATAGTCGTCACGTGCAGTCAAAACAATCTGCTGGCCCGGTGTCCAGTTGGTCAGCTTGTAAGGTCCGGTGCCAACAGGCTCGCGGATAAATTCCATCTTGGTTTCTTCGGGCACGATGGTGACGAGCGACATCAGGAGCGGCAGAATGGGCTGGGCCGGCTCTGTCTTGAAGTCGATCGTATGGTCATCGACAATCGTGGGGGTGACGGTCATACCGCCGAAGTAACGGCGGGATTCGCATGCATTCTTGTCGCTCATGATGCGTTCGAAGCTATGCTTGACATCCTTGGCATCGAAACCCGTGCCGTCGGAAAACTTCACGCCTTCACGCAAGTGGAAACGCCAGCTGCCATCCGCGTTCTGCTCCCATTTTTCAGCGAGGCGCGGCTGCACGCCGTTCTTGCCGCGCACATCAAGCTCGGTCAGCGTCTCGCTGACATTTTCCATGATGATACGGCCAATATTGGAGCGGGTCGCCATGCAAGGCTCCAGCAGGTCAGCCTCTTCCGCCAGCACGATCTTGATCGGCCCAGACGCCGCAAGCGCCGGCGAAACCGCGGCGCTAAGGCAACCCATAACAAGGGCGCCCGCAATCAATGACTTCTTCATTCCGTTCTCCTCCCAGATCAGAAATTCAGCAACATGGCGGCGTGCCGCAAGAGGCATTCAAAAGCCCCGTCTCCTGCATTGAGGAGCATGGCGTGCGGATGATCGTCTCCTCCACCCGTTATCAAAGCATCGACGCTATCACATTTTTTGTCAAATTATTTTTCATAAGGATTTTTTATTGAGACCTAGTACAGAAGTTTTATCGTTATAAAACATATATTTATTTTAAGTCATCAAAAATTTTAGGACCTCATTTTGTCTTAAATAAACTTGACAACTTTTTGAATATGTCATTTTCATCAGACCAAGAGGAGACCACGATGACCCCTGATGACATTGCTCACGCCATGACCGGAGCCATCCATGCCGTTTCGGAAAACCGGCACGAAGCGTTCCTGCCATCGCCGATGATCCAGAACCATGCGAGCTTCCTGCATCTTCTGCAGGACGGCACCCTGCTGTGCGCCTGGTTTGGCGGAACGCTGGAGGGAAAATCGGATATTTCGATCTTCGCGTCCGCGCTCACACCCGGCGCGAGCCGGTGGGGAGCGCCGCAGCGCCTGAGCAACGATCCCGCCCATTCCGAACAGAACCCGGTTATTTTCACCGCACCTGATGGCACTCTCTGGCTGTTTCACACCGCCCAGCCATCCGGCAATCAGGACGAATGCCGCATCCGCATGGCGCGGGTCGTACGCGATCCGGCAATACCGGAAAAGCTTTCCGCCGAAGATGGCCGTTTTCTCGATCTTCCGAAAGGCTGCTTCATCCGTGCGCCGCTTCGCATCCGCGATGACGGCGCATGGCTTCTGCCGATCTTCCGCTGCCTCCAGCGCCCCGGCCAGAAATGGAACGGCAGCCACGATACCGCAGCACTCGGCATATCGAAAGATAACGGCCTCACATGGCAATTGCAGGAGCAGGCGGGCTCGACCGGCTGCGTTCATATGAGCCCGGTTGCGGGCGCGAATGGGCGCTACTCCGCTTTTTTTCGCCGCCGTCAGGCCGATTTCGTTTACCGCACGGAAAGCACAGATGGCGGTCGCTCATGGACAGAACCGCTGCCGACCGACGTACCGAACAATAATTCCTCCATCGCCGCGATCAGGCTCGCAGACGGCAGGCTGGCGATGATCTGCAACCCCGTCAACGCCGCGCAATCCAGCGACCGCCGCGCCTCGCTTTATGACGAACTGGGCGAGGAAGACGACAGACCGGATGCCGATCCGAGCGGTGGATGTGTGCCCATATGGGGTGTGCCGCGCGCGCCGGTTTCCATCTGCCTGTCCGATGACGACGGCCGCAGCTTTCCTACCCGGATTTTGATCGAGGACGGGCCGGGCACCTGTCTGTCCAACGATTCGACCGACGGCCGCAATCTGGAAATGTCCTATCCATGGCTTCTGGAGGCAGCGGACGGTACCCTGCACGCAAGCTACACCTATCATCGCCGCGCAATCAAATATGTCCGGTTGGCGCCCGGCTGGGCAGACGCCAAGGACGGGAGAATCGGATGAGCAACATCATTGGTATCACCATGGGTGACCCCTGCGGCGTCGGCCCGGAAATCACCGTCCGCGCGCTTGCGGAAATGTCCGCCCCGGATAGAGAAGCAACGCGGATTTATGGCAACCTTGCCACGCTGGAAGCGGCGCGGGGAGCGCTTGGCATCGACATCGATCTTACTCGGAATGTGGTCGATCTGCCGGTGGAGGGTGCGCCGCTGCCATGGGGCACGCTGTCGCCGGTTGCCGGAGACGCCGCTTTCCGTTTCATTGAAAAAGCGGTGCGGGATGCCGAAGCGGGCGCAATCGGCTGCATCGTCACTGCTCCGATTAACAAGGAGGCCCTCAATCTTGCGGGCCACCATTATGACGGCCACACCGGCATGCTGCGCAGCCTAACCGGTTCTTCAGCCGCCTACATGTTGCTTGCCTCCGAGCGGCTTAAGGTCATTCACGTCTCGACCCATGTGTCCCTGCAGGAAGCCATTCGCCGGGCAACGACGGAGCGGGTGCTGGCGACCATCCGCGCCGGCAATGCACATTTAAAGCGCATCGGTTACGAGCGTCCGCGCATCGCGGTTGCCGGTATCAATCCGCATTGCGGCGAAAACGGTCTGTTCGGCACCGAGGATGACGACCAGATTGCGCCAGCGGTTGCCGCCGCGCGCGCTGAAGGCATCGAGGTACACGGGCCGATCTCCGCCGATACCGTGTTCCACCGCGCCTATTCGGGCACTTTCGATCTGGTTGTCGCGCAATATCACGATCAGGGCCATATCCCGATCAAGCTCGTCGCCTTCGATACCGCCGTCAATGTCTCGGTCGATCTGCCGATTGATCGCACTTCGGTCGATCATGGAACGGCCTTCGACATCGCCGGCAAAGGCATCGCCAATCACGGCAACATGAATGAGGCCATCGCCTATGCGCGCAAGCTCGTGGCGGGCAAGGGCGCAAGAGGATGAACACCATGTCCACAGCCTCCATTCTCATCCATCAGCCGCGCAGGCTTGCCGTTGGCGCAGGCACCATTTCACAGGTCGGCGCCTGGGCCGGCAAAACCGCTTCCACCCTGGTGATCGCCACACCGCTGACAGCGAAATTTGCCGACCGGCTGCAATTGCAGGGTCCTTTCACTGTCTTCGACGCCATTCCCGGCGAACCGGACACAGGGACGCTCGATGCAGCACTGGCCGCAGCGCGCGCCGCCAAACCCGATCTCGTCATCGGCCTCGGCGGTGGCTCGGTGATGGATGTGGCGAAACTCGTCGCCGCTCTCTGGAATTCCAGCCAGACGCTTGAGGATGTGGCGGGACCGAACAGGGTCGCAGGGCGCGACACCAGGCTCGTCCAGATTGCCACCACCGCCGGAACCGGCTCGGAAGCCGGGATTCGCTCGCTCATCACCGATCCCGTCAAGGGCAGCAAGGTCGCGGTCGAAAGCCCTCATCTGATTGCCGATTTCGCGGTGCTCGATCCGGAACTCACGTATTCCGTGCCATCAGCTGTGACAGCGGCGACGGGGGTGGATGCCATGGCGCATTGCGTGGAGGCTTTCACCAATCGCAAGGCCCATCCGATGATCGACGGTTTTGCCCGCATGGGCTTTTCGCTGGTGGGCAAATATCTGGCGCGCGCCGTTCGCGACGGCGCTGATACCGAAGCCCGCGAAGGAATGATGCTCGCCTCCTACTATGGCGGCATCTGCCTTGGCCCGGTCAATACGGCGGCGGGTCACGCCATCGCCTATCCGCTCGGCACGCTTCTCAACCTGCCGCACGGGCTGGCAAACGCTATCGTCTTCCCGCATGTTCTGGCTTTCAACCAGCACGCGGTTTCGGCAAAGACGGCGGAGGTGGCCGGAGCGCTTGGGCTTCGCGAGCATCTTTCATCCGATGATCTTCGCAAGGCAGCGACAGATTTCTGCGCCGGCCTCGGCATTGAAATGTCCCTTGCGCGGCACGGGGCAAGCGAAACCGACCTTCCCCGTTATGCGCAAGACGCTCACGCAATCCGCCGGCTGATGGACAACAATCCCGTCGATATGAGCCTTGATGACGTGCTCGGCATTTACCGCCGCGCTTTCTAATCGAAAGTCCGGTGCGCTATCGCGCACCGGCTCGCCGTCACTTCCCTCAATCCGTATGCGAAGACTCGAAGAGGCGGTCACGTGATCCCGTCAGATGGTCGTGCATCAGCCGCCGCGCGGCCTCGGCATCTCCTTCGGCAATCGCCACCGCAATCGCCTCGTGCTCGGCAAACACGCGGGTAAGGCCGGATGCCTCGCGCTTCACCGACATGCCGTGAAACTTCATTCCCACCGCAATGTGGTCCTTGAGAGCCTCCATCGCAGTCGAGAAATAGCTGTTCCGTGCCGCCCGCGCGATGGCAAGGTGGAACTGATAATCGGCATCCTCACGGTGGGACTGGCGATTGGTGGCGTCCCGCATCAGCTCGAGCGCCTTTTTGATTGCGACGAGCCTCTCGCCATCATGCCGCAGGGCCGCCGCCGCCGCCGCTGCCGGCTCCAGAGTCAGCCTGAATTCATAACAGTTCAGCAGGTCAGCGACATTTTCGAGCTGGCCGAAGCCCAGCGGCTCGCGCAGGCCGAATGCCCGCACATAGCTGCCGGAACCCCTTCGCGAATAGATGAACCCCTGTTCGCGCAGCCGCCGAAGCGCCTCGCGGACCACCGGTCGCGACACTTCGAATTCCATGGCGAGTTCATGTTCGGTCGGAAGCCGTTCATCCGGCTTGTAGGCGCCGGATTTGATCGCCCGGTGCATTCTCTCGAAAATAATGTCCGGAAGTGCCTTGCGCGCCGTTTCTTTCATCAGCCCCATCTGGTCAGCTTTCTCCAGCGTCATTTTCGCCAAGCATCATTTTCGCAATCCGTCTCAACGTGTCAGCTTGCCCAAAACCACCTGACTTCGCAATGATACATTGGTCGCCGGACCAGCCGACACCAAGACCGGGGAGGCACTCGCCGGCAAGGCGCAGACGCGATACCCCCATGGCAAGCAGCACCGCTTCGGCCGTGGCGCCGCCGGACAAAAGCAACGTGTCGGTCCCGGTGGTGAAAAGCGGCACGACGCCATACGCCAGCCGGTCTGAAACCTCGAGCGGGGAAAGATCTTCCGCCCCTTGCGTCGCGTAAACGAGCGTCAGGCTGGAACGAGCATGCGCGTGAAAGGGCACGACGCCATTGGGTGCATCGGTGACCGATACCAACTCCGTTCCTTTAAGGATTTCAATTTGTTCAACGGTGATCGGGTCACGCGAACCTATGACGAAAAGCCCCTTACCCGCGGGAATAGATGCCGCCTCGGGCACCGCCTGCGCTGTCATCATTTCGGCCAGCGCCTCGGCCAGCCCTCGCGCGCCCACCAGAAGATCAACCCCGTTTGCGCGCCCGGCAAGCAAAGCCTCCCTGATGTCCGCATGCGATAGGGTGTCTGGTATTGCGCAGCGGCTGGCGTGACCGCCCAGTCTTTCATGAACCGAAATCGTGCCCTCAACGCCAAAGCCGGACACGGAACCGTCTACGACGATGCGTCCAAAATCTGGAATGGCTGGCGCTACAAGCGCATGCCGGTAGGAAACAGCATCCATTTCCGCGGCGATATGTCCTTTCAGGCGGGAATCGATCTTCTTGAACAGAATTGTATCGGCCGGAACCAGTGCCATCAGTTCCTGCGTGCGGCGGCGGGCTTCATCCGCCTTACCATCCCGACAACCCAGATTGACGCTGAGGACGGCCGGCGCATCGGCCACCGCTGCACGGAAGCCCTCAAGACCAATCGCAACTTCAGTCGAAAGCCCACGCCCGGCGAAGGGGGCGGCCGCATCAAGCGCACCGGTCAGGTCATCGGAAAAAATCAACAGCACGGGCGAAACCTTAAGAAAAGTTGTAATGTTTTCCTTCGATAAATTTATTTATAATCAATAGATAAATGGATGTGAATAACAAAAACAACACGACAGCTCGATTAGCCGCACCGACACATGTCGTCGTCATCGGCGAAAGATGGCAGGGAGAGGTTGATCGCTAGACGAAGCGGAAAGGCAGGCCTGAGATGAGCGCTTTGACAAAGCGCTTTTTCTGAAAGCGGCCGTTCAGCGAAACGCGCGGCAACAGCATCGGCTTTTCAAGGCTATGGGCCCCAAGAATACCGGCCTGCGTGGTAACCGCTACGGGAAATCCCGCATCAAACACCGCTTTCGCCTCGCGTTCTCCCACGGCCTTTATCCAGCCATAGGGATAGGAAAAGGACCTCGGCCGACGGCCGACATAGGTCTCCACCCGTCTTGTCGATTCCTCGATTTCGTAGGCCAGGCGCGCCGCATCGATCTTGCGCATGTTCACATGCATCATGGTATGCGCGCCGAGATGGACCAGGGGATCGCTCGACAGCGCCTTGAGTTCGGCCGCATCCATGACGAGTTTTTCCACGATCGCGATCGGATCGATACCATGTTGCCCCGCGACACGGTCGATCCTCTCCACCGCCTCGTCCTCCGCGAATATCTGAACGAAGTTTTCCAGACGCGCAAAGGCTTCCGCTTTTTGTGGAAGGCTGCCGGATTTAATCTGCTCCGGCCCTGTCCCGAAATCGAATTCAAAGGACGTGGCTTTCTGCGTCAGCGCGGCAGTGGTTTCCCACCACACGCTACGCGTCCGCTCCACAAAACCCGGCGTGATGAAAATCGTATAGGGAACAGCATATTTCCGGAAAATCGGTGCAGCATATTCGGCATTGTTGCGATAGCCGTCATCAAGCGTGAAAGCGCAGAACGACCGTTTCTCGGAATTATCGGCGAGCAGGCCCGGCAGATCGTGCAGATGAACGGGAACGAGACCACATTCGAGCGCCGCCTCTATCGCCTCTTCCAGAAATTGTGGCGTGATCGACAAATGTGCATTCGGCGCAAAAGCTGACGCTTCCTCGTCCGGACGAACATGGTGCAGCGTGAAGATCACGCCACGCCCGGCAAGAGCCGGAAAAGCCGCACGAACCGCCGGCAGGGAAGCTATCTCCAGCCCCGCCCTTATGACACCATATTTCAGAGAGCGTTTTACCGACCGCAAAAACACCATTACCGATTACCGCAACTTCAAACCGGGCAGAACCCGTTTTTTGATGACTCTCCAGACCGTGAGCGGCAGGTCGATAAGGCCCGGCAAAGGATCGTTCGCCGCAAAAGCTGCCCAGCTGCGGATTGTGCGCAGAGAGGCGACATAGTCCCCAATTCCCGCCTGTCTCCGTCGATTTAACGTCAATGCGGCAATGGCATCACGGACAAGATAGGACCATGACACACCTTGCCGCGCATCGAGCATCTGGCCGGTCGGCATGTCGTTGGCAACCTGCCACAGCAGCGCGCCGAGATCGATGCCGGCCGCTGAACACAGGCCAAACCACGACCATGGGCGCGGATTGACATCGAGAAGTTTCAGCGATCCATCCCTGCCATCCCGCTTGAACTCCACCTCGACCAACCCGCTGTGACCGGCCGATTTCAATATTTTCCTTGCCGCATCGATCGCTTGAGGGTTGTCGACAACCTCGACACAGGTGCTGGTGTAACCAAAATCGACGGGATACTGACGCAGGCGTCGGGCGGTGAATTCTGCAACAGGCTCGCCATCGCGCCAGAGCGCCGCATAGGAAAACTGGCTTTCTCCCGAGCCGGGAATGAGCTCCTGCACGACGACATTGCCCGCGCCGATCTCGCCGCTCGCAGCGGCAAAAGCGGCTTTCAGCGCCTGCCTGTCATCGGCGCGGATAACCTTCGCCCGGGAAATCGCGGTATCGCCCCCGCCCATATTCGGCTTCAGGATAACGGGAAACGTCAGGTCCAGCGCATCGGCGTCATCGGACGAGGCCATGGCATAGGTCCGGGGGAAGCTGACACCGAGTTCCGCCGCGCGTTTGTAGAGCAGCGGTTTCTCGCACAGCCATTGAAGGGAGGACCAATCAGTCAGGACGATTTTGTAAAGGGTCGAAAGCTCGTCGCGATGTTGTGAAACTAGCTGAACCTCGCCATCCCCTGATGGCACCAGAAGACACCCTTTCAGATGATGCTTCTCTGCCATATCGCGTAAAAACGCCATCGCCCCTGCATCAAGAGGACCGGACCAGCGGATCGTGTTCTTCACGAAACGCGACCAGCCCGGCAGCGGTGAATCATGGGTGATATAGTGCACAGGCACATCAAGGGCGCCAAGGCTGCGGGCAAGGGCAAGCGTGCCGTGAGCGCCACCAACAATAACAACACCTGGAATGGTCACAGCCTGATCCCCGCCCTATTCCATACCTTGATCGCAAAAATTGATAAATAAATTGGATATTTCTAAAGTATTGCGCGTTCGGAGATCGAATTGGCGGAGCCGAAGAGCCTCATGCTCTTTCGGCTGCCTGCGAACGGTCGGAAGTTTGCTTCGAAGGCAAGCGCCTTACGCCTCTTTGCGCACAGGGCGCGGCTCGCCTTTGTCATCCACCGCTACCATGATGAAGACGGCCTCCGTAACCTTTTCCCGGGAATCTTGATAGTGCCTGCGGGTCCAGGCCTCGATCTTGAGCGTGACGGAGGTGCGCCCAACCTTTTCGATCCTGGTATAGACACACAATGTATCGCCGATCTTGACCGGTTTCTTGAAGACGATTTCATGAACCGCCACTGTGACGGTACGCCCGCCTGCCACATCATTGGCGCGGACGAAGGCGGCAAGGTCCATCTGCGACATCACCCAACCGCCGAAAATGTCGCCGGCCGGATTGGCGTCAGCCGGCATGGCAAGCGTTCTGAGCGTGAGTTCCATATCGGCGGGCGGTTGCTGTTCCATATCAAATTCCTTTCAAGAACCTCCCGCGGCCGGATTTAAACAACCGCGCCCCCTCAGCCAATAGCCGATTTTTCGCGGCAGCCCTTCCAAAACAGCAAGGAATCACGAAGCCATCGTAAGCTTCGGTTAACCATGATGCGGCACGATTCCAAAAAACCGCGAGGGCGTGCGAATGGCCTATGACTGGAGTGGAAACAATAAGATACAGCAGCGCTACGACCGTATCATTCTCGCGGTTGCCAGCGTCATCGCCATCAGCCTGGCGACCGGCACCTTTGTGCTGCGTTCGCAGATGGAGCCGGACGGCACCATAAGCCTTGCCAAACAGCAACGGCTGGACCTCGAAAAATGGCATTTGCGGCTTTGATCCGCACGATGAGGTCAACAGAAGCATAGCCCTGCGGCTTATTTCGGAGCGATATCCGGCTTTACGGTATTTTCCTTCATGGGGGCATGGTCCAGATGGGCCAAAGCCGGGGTAAGAACCGACAAAAATGTCTCTGATCTGCCGATATAGATAATCGCTACGCCGTCGATCCCATTCAAAACCTCCGCCAGCGTATCCTGTGTCTGTTTTTCCAGCCCTTCCAGCAAATCGTCGATGACGATGAATTTCGGCTTCAACAACAGGGCATTGGCGATCCTGATGCTGGCCTGTTCATCCGAATCCAGCTTCTTGTCCCAGCGAATGTGTTCATCAAGCCGGGGCGCCATTTCACCGAGACCGCAAGCGGTCAGCGCCGCGACATAGTCTGCCTCCGCAAACCGCTGGGGCGCGCGTGGATAGGCCAGAATTTCGCGCAGCGTACCTGTTGGCAAATAGCCGTGCTGGGCAATGAAAAGCGTGTCGGACTGTTCGGGCATTTCTATCCTGCCCTGCCCCCATGGCCACAGGCCGGCCATGGCGGCAAACAGCAGCCGCCGGTTCACGCCCTGTTCGCCATTGATCATCAGACGATCACCCCGCCCGATTTCAACCTCGGCCTCGCGCAGCCGGAAACCACGCTCCAGATCCTGCCCGCCCGCATCACGGCAGATAGTCACCGACCGAAGGCGGATTTTTTCGTTGTCGGCACTCCGTTGAAGATCGATTGCGAGGCCGTGCTGTTCAACGCTATCCATCTGGATCAGAGCGTTGCGGAACACCGAAACACGCTGCAACGTCGCTTTCCAGCTGGCAATCGGCCCGAAATTGTCGATATACCAGCGAAGTGCGGTATTGACCTGGTTGAAGGCGCCGACGGCCATCATCAGCCCGCCGAAGGTGAGGTTGCCGGAAAAATAAACTGGTGCTGCGATAAGAATGGGCGCCACAACCGCCAACCAGCCGTAGCCCGACGACACCCAGGTCAGATGCGTCATTGCTAAAGCGAGCCCGCGGATTACGCCGAGCACGGCATCGATATCGACGCCGATCCGCCGCCGCTCGTTTTTTTCACCACGCGCAAGCGCAATCGCCGCCAGATTTTCGCTGGCCCGCATCAGGGAAAAGCGTAGTTCGGCCTCTTTTGAATAACGTTCAGCATTCAGGCCGACCAGACGATAGCCGACAAGGTTGCTGAGCAGGGACGCCGAGCCCGCATAAAGGATCGCCGCCCAGACCATGTATCCGGGAATCGCGACCGGATCGCCGTTGATCGTGATGGAAAAGCCTGCCGACAATGTCCACAGAACGCCGATGAAGCTGATGAGCAGGATCGTCGCATTCACAAGGCCGATGGAAAGCGCCGTGCTGCTTTCCGCAAGGTTGCGGACATCGTCGTGCAAACGCTGGTCCGGATTGATCGCAATCGTGCCGAAACCGGCAAGGCGGGCGGCGCGCCCCGGTTTCAGCCACTGGTCCACCATATCCTTGGCAAGACCCTCGCGCATGTTCAGCGCCGTCATCTGGTTAAGCCAGGTCTGAATGACATTGAGAAGCAACAACAGCCCGGCAATGATCGCGAAGACTTCGAGCTGGTGGAGGAAGGCGTCAAGATCGCGCCGCTCCAGCGCATTGTAAAACGGCGCGTTCCACTCATTGAGCCTGATCTGCCCGTAAGCGGTGAGCAATATCACCGTGAGCAGGGCAATCGACAGCAATATCAGCCGGTTGCGAACCGGCGACGTCCAGAAGGCATTGCCCATCATGCGCAGTTGCGAACGAAAATCGAGATCGAAGCCCGAAAGGTTCGCCGCACTCTTGCGCTGATCGTCGGTCACCGTTGTTGCCATTCATTCCATTCCGAAACGTCAGTCGGCAAGGAAAGCGGTTTGCGATCCTGCACCTTGCGATGCCCAGCAATAACACGCCGTTCGACCTTGTCCACAACCGCGGAGAAATCCCTAGGGAGACAATTAAAAAGCCGCGGCAATTCTTCGCGCCGGCAAACATCGGCGCCTCGGCCAACAATGCGGTTGCCTCCGGAAATGATCCTTGCTTTCTTTTCCTGCATTGCACAAAATCCAAATAATTTCAGAGGGGCGGACAAACCGCATAAACCGGAAAACCGGGCAAGGCAGATTAATGGCGATCAAAGCGAGCATCTATCATCTGACGCATTATAAATACGACAATCCGGTTCGCCTTGGACCGCAAATCATAAGATTGAAGCCCGCCTCGCACTCCAGAACCCATGTTATCAGCCATTCTCTCAAGGTTTCGCCGTCAAATCATTTCGTGAACCTTCAACAGGACCCATACGGCAATTATCTCGCCCGTTTCGTTTTTCCCGAGCCGGCGACGGAATTTAAGATCGAGGTCGATCTTGTCGCCGATATGACGGTTTACAATCCGTTCGATTTCTTCGTTGAGGAAGAGGCGACCAAGTGGCCGTTCGATTATCCGCAGGAGCTGCGGGAAGATCTGTCCATCTACATGAAACCGGAACCGACCGGCCCCCTGCTTTCCGCCTTCATGGCCACCGTGGACCACACACCCGGGCAGCCGACGGTGGATATGGTCGTTGGCCTCAATGCCCGTCTGCAGCAGGAAATCGGTTACGTCATCCGCATGGAACCGGGTGTTCAGACGCCTGAAGAAACGCTGGCTTCCGGCAAGGGTTCATGCCGCGACACCAGCTGGCTGTTCGTCCAGATCTTGAGACATCTCGGCCTTGCCGCACGTTTCGTGTCGGGCTACCTCATCCAGCTGACACCGGATCTCAAGGCATTGGATGGCCCGTCAGGGACAGAGGTCGATTTCACCGATCTGCATGCCTGGGCCGAGGTCTATATGCCGGGCGCCGGCTGGGTCGGTCTCGACCCCACTTCGGGGCTTTTGACCGGCGAGAGCCATATTCCGCTGGCGGCAACGCCGCATTTCCGCAATGCCGCGCCGATTTCCGGCGGTTATTTCGGCGAGGCCAATACGGAATTCGCTTTCGACATGCAGGTTCGGCGCGTTGCCGAGACTCCGCGCATCACCAAACCCTTCTCCGATGAGAGCTGGGAGAGCCTCAATGCACTCGGCGAAAAGGTCGATCAGGTTCTGAACGCTCATGACGTCAGGCTGACTATGGGCGGCGAGCCGACCTTCGTTTCCATCGAGGATTTCGAATCCGAGGAATGGAATACCGGCGCGGTTGGACCGACGAAACGCGAAAAAGCGGACGTGTTGATCCGCCGCCTGCGCGAACGTTTCGCGCCCGGCGGCTTCCTGCACTACGGGCAGGGAAAATGGTATCCGGGCGAAAGCCTGCCGCGTTGGACATTTTCGCTCTACTGGCGAAAGGACGGTCTGCCGATCTGGCAGAACCCTGCGCTGATTGCCGAAGAAGGCGCAAATACCGGTGTTGCCGCCGACGACGCGCAAAAGCTACTGAGCGGTATCGCCACTCATCTCGGTGTGGAGCCGGATCTGGTGCTTCCGGCCTATGAGGATCCGGCCGAATGGATCATCAAGGAAGGTAGTCTTCCCGAAAATGTCGATCCGTCCAACTCGAAACTGAAAGACCCGGAAGAACGCAATCGCCTTGCCCGCGTGTTCGAACGCGGGCTGACGACACCGACGGGTTATATTCTTCCGGTGCAGGCGTGGAACGCCAAGCCCACCACAGACAAACGCTGGGTCAGCGAGAAATGGAAAACACGGCGCGGCAAGATTTTCCTCGTTCCGGGTGATAGCCCGGTAGGTTACCGCCTGCCGCTTGGCACCCTGCCCCATGTGCCGCCATCCGCCTATCCTTATATCCATGAAGCTGACCCTTCGATCCCGCGAGGGCCGCTTCCCGAGAAATTCCAGCCCTCCGGACGCACCATGCCGGAAGCGTCTTTCCATGCGGATGAGGCATCCGGCCAGGAACGCATCGAGCAGACGCTTGGTGAAATCGGCGGCGCGGTGCGCACAGCCATGTCGGTGGAACCGCGCGATGGACGGCTCTGCGTCTTCATGCCGCCTGTCGAACGCATCGAGGATTATCTGGAACTGGTCGCAGCGGCAGAAGCGGCAGCGGCCGAGCTCGGGCTGCCCGTCCATATCGAAGGTTATGCTCCACCGCATGACGAGCGTATCAATGTCATCCGTGTCGCGCCCGATCCCGGCGTCGTCGAGGTCAACATCCACCCGGCCGCAAGCTGGAAGGATTGTGTCGACATCACCACGGCGGTCTATGAAGAGGCGCGACAGACGCGTCTGGGCGCTGACAAGTTCATGATCGATGGTCGTCACACCGGCACCGGTGGTGGCAACCATGTGGTCGTGGGTGGGGCCAACCCGAATGACAGCCCTTTCCTGCGCCGTCCCGACCTTCTGAAAAGCCTTGTCTTGCACTGGCAGCGGCACCCGTCGCTTTCCTACCTGTTCTCCGGCCTGTTCATCGGACCGACGAGTCAGGCGCCCCGCATCGACGAAGCCCGCCACGACAGTCTTTACGAACTGGAGATCGCGTTGGCGCAGGTGCCTGCCCCTGGCCAGGGTGCGCCGCCGCTGCCATGGCTGGTCGACCGCCTGTTCCGCAACCTCCTGACGGATGTGACGGGCAACACCCACCGCGCCGAAATCTGCATTGACAAGCTGTTTTCTCCGGATGGGCCGACCGGCCGCCTTGGCCTTGTGGAGTTCCGCGGCTTCGAAATGCCGCCGAATGCCCGCATGTCGCTCGCCCAGCAATTGCTGGTGCGCGCCCTCATCGCCCGTTTCTGGAAAAACCCCGCCGCCGGCAAATTCGTGCGCTGGGGCACGGCACTTGCAGACCGATTCATGCTGCCGCACTACATCTGGGCGGACTTTATGGACGTGCTCGGAGACCTGAGGGAAAATGGCTTCGACCTGAAGCCGGAATGGTTCACAGCCCAGCAGGAGTTCCGTTTCCCCTTCTTCGGTGAGGTGGAATACGAAGGCGCGAAGCTGGAATTGCGCCAGGCTCTGGAGCCCTGGCATGTTATGGGCGAACAGGGTGCCATCGGGGGAACCGTGCGTTTTGTCGACAGCTCCGTCGAGCGTATGCAGGTCCGCCTCGAAACCTCCAACCCTGCGCGCTATACCGTGGCGTGCAACGGTCGCGCCGTTCCGCTAACTCCGACGGAAAACCGAAGCGTTGCGGTGGCCGGTGTTCGTTTCAAGGCGTGGCAGCCCTCTTCCGGCCTGCATCCCGTTCTGCCCGTCAATTCGCCCTTGACCTTTGACATTTATGATACATGGTCGGGACGATCGATCGGCGGATGCATCTATCATGTTGCTCATCCGGGTGGTCGCAATTACGAGACCTTTCCCGTCAACGGCAACGAGGCCGAGGCACGCCGCCTTGCCCGTTTCGAACCATGGGGACATACGGCCGGGCAATATCCGTTGATGGCGGAAACCGTGTCGCCAGAATTTCCGCTGACGCTCGATCTGCGCCGGCCATACGGAGTATAAATTGTCCAAAGCCCCGGCCACGGAACGCAAGACGGAAACGAGCGCGCAATCGCGCGGGCTTGACTACTCCACCTTGCCCGGCGTGGCCGATGAGATGCTCGATACCAACGGCAAGGTCAGACCGGTCTGGAAAACCCTGCTCGGTGCCCTGTCGCGCATGTCGGAACGCGAACTGCATGAGCGCTTTGCCCGCACCGACCGCTATCTGCGCGATGCGGGCGTGTTTTACCGCGATTACAGCAAGGGCAGCAGCGAAAGAAACTGGCCGATCTCCCATATTCCGGTGCTGATCGACGACAAGGAATGGACGGTTCTTTCCGAAGGGCTTAAACAGCGCGCCAATCTTCTGGAAGCCATGGTCGCCGATTTTTACGGCGAAAACCGGCTGGTGAAGGAAGGTTACGTACCGCCGGCACTGATCGCCTCCAATCCGGAATATCTGCGGCCGATGGTCGGCGTAAAACCTGCAAGCGGCCATTATCTGCATTTCTGCTCGTTCGAGATTGGACGTGGACCTGATGGCAACTGGTGGGTACTTGCCGACAGGACACAGGCGCCTTCCGGCGCAGGCTTTGCGCTGGAAAACCGGGTGGCGACCACGCGCGCGCTTTCCGACATCTATGCCGAAACCCATGTTCACCGTCTCGCTTCATTTTTCGGCGCTTTCCGCGACACCTTGCAGTCGCACAGAAAACATCCGGATGACCGCATCGCGGTGCTGACGCCCGGCCCCGCAAACGAGACCTATTTCGAACACGCCTATATCGCCCGCTATCTCGGCTTCATGCTGCTAGAGGGTGAGGATCTGACCGTGGTCAACGGCCGCGTGATGGTAAGGACCGTGGCCGGACTGAAACCGATCGGCGTGCTTTGGCGGCGCCTCGATGCCTCCTATTCCGATCCGCTGGAACTGAACCAGCAATCCCACATCGGTACGCCCGGCATGGTGCAGGCGCTGCGCAATGAAGCACTGACAATCGTCAACGCGCTCGGCACCGGCATTCTCGAAACACGGGCCCTGCTATCCTTCATGCCGCGCGTCTGTCGCCACCTGCTTGGGGAAGACCTGAAACTGCCGTCCATCGCGACCTGGTGGTGCGGACAGGAATCCGAGCGCCGCCACGTTGCCGGCAATATCGAGGGCATGGTCATCGGCCCGGCCTATTCCCGGCTGCCCTTCTTCGAAGACAACGGTCAGTCCGTGCTCGGCTCGTCCTTACGTGAAACGGCGAAGGAATCGATCAGCGACTGGCTCGCTTCCGATGGCCACAGGCTTGTCGGCCAAGAGGTTGTGACGCTTTCCACCACGCCGGCCTATATCGACAACAAGCTCGTGCCGCGCCCGATGAGCCTTCGCGTTTTTGCCGCCCGCACCCAGGATGGCTGGCAGATCATGCCGGGCGGCTTTGCGCGGATCGGCAGCAGCAACGATGTATCGGCCATCGCCATGCAATCAGGCGGCAGTGCTGCGGATGTCTGGATCGTCAGCGACAAGCCGGTGGAACGCACCACGCTTTTACCGGCGGAAGAAAGCTTCACCCGCAACATGCCGGGTAGCCTGCCAAGCCGTGCGGCGGACAATCTCTTCTGGCTCGGCCGCTATATCGAACGTTCGGAAGGCGCATTGCGCATCTTGCGCGCCTGGCACGGACGTTATGCCGAATCCGCCGACCCACGTCAGCCCTTGCTTGCGCATGTGACGCGTTATCTCGAAGCGCTGGATGTGGAAATGAACGATGCCGTGCCGGAAAGCCTGCTGAACAACATCAACAGCGCGCTCTATTCCGCCAGCAACATCCGAGACCGTTTTTCGCCGGACGGATGGCTTGCTCTAAATGACCTTGCCAAGACTGCCCGTCGGTTCCACGCAAAGGTTTCGCCGGGCGACGACGCGACCCATGCCATGACGATCCTCCTTCGCAAGCTTGCAGGCTTCGCCGGTCTCGTGCACGAAAACATGTATCGTTTCACCGGCTGGCGTTTCCTGTCGATCGGCCGCTATCTCGAGCGTGGCCTGCATATGACAAGGCTTCTCGGCCACATGACCGGACCGGATGCGCCAGATGGATCCTATGACATGCTGCTCGAAATCGGTGACAGCGTCATGACCCATCGCCGCCGCTACAATGTCAGCACGGCGGGTCTGACCGTCACCGATCTTCTGGCGCTCGATCCGCTCAATCCACGGTCCATCCTGTTTCAGCTGAACGAGATTCGTACTGAGGTGGAGCAGCTGCCGAACGCCTTTACGAACGGCCAGATGTCGCCCTTTTACCGCGAGGCGATGCGGCTGCATTCCGGCCTTGCCGTCATGACGCCGGAAAACATGAACGGCGCGATCTACCGACAGCTCGAAACGGACATGGAACATCTCTCCGATGTTCTGGCCCAGACATATCTCGGATAACCCGATGCTTTATGACCTTTCCCTGCATATGGGTTACACCTACGACACGCCGGCCCATGGCGCGCGTCACATCATCCGCGTGCTGCCCCTTTCGATCCCGGGCCGTCAGCGCTTCATCGCCGGCACCATCGATGTTTCGCCGGTGCCGGAAGAACGGGCGGTCTTTGAGGATTTCTTTCATCAATCGGCCACCTCAGTGCATCTGCGCGCACCGCACGAAAAGCTGGATATCCGCATGCAGGCGCGTGTGATGGTGGAGGCACCTGCGCTGACGGCAGATTTTTCACCCGAGCTTTCACGCCTGCCGCAAAACCTTGCCGACGTCTGGTCGGTTGACTTCCAGTCACCGCATCACTTCATCGGCGCCAGCCCGCGGCTAGGGACGGATACGGCGATATCGGCCTATGCGCGGGAATTGCTGAAGCCCGGAATGACCATTCGCGAAATCGCACTCTCGATGTGCAAACGCATACACAAGGACTTCACCTATGACGGTGAGGCGACGACTGTCGATACGACACCGTCGGAAGCCTTCAAGCTGAAACGCGGCGTATGCCAGGACTTTTCGCATATCATGATCATGGCGCTGCGTAGCCTCGGCATTCCCGCCGGTTACGTCAGCGGCTTCCTGCGCACCATCCCCCCGCCGGGCAAGGAACGTCTGGAAGGTGCCGATGCGATGCATGCCTGGGTTCGCGTATGGTGCGGCGAGGCCGCCGGTTATCTGGAGCTCGACCCCACCAACGATATCGTTGCCGGCAGCGACCATATCGTCGTTGGCTATGGCCGGGACTATTCCGATGTCGCGCCGGTGATCGGCGTATTGAAGAGCTACGGCAACCAGCAGATCAAACAGGCCGTCGACGTCATTCCCGTCCAGTAATGATACATTACGTGTTATTATGAGCATACTCGAATTAATACTTGAAAAACTGCACCAATTTGAACGACGTATAAAATTTAACCGTCTACATTAGTGGATTCTACATCGTTTGCGGGTTTCCTGCGCTCAGTCTAATGTTCTAATTAGTGAGCCCGTTATGATCTCCTCCGCATATCAAAAAATGACGCGCCGTTTCCTTGCCGATACGGGCGGCAATTTTGGCATGATGACGGCAATATTGCTGCCGGTGCTGCTTGGTTTTGCCGGAGCCGGCATGGAGCTGGCGAATGTGATGCAGGTGAAAGCGGACCTGCAGAACACGGCGGATTCGGCGGCTCTCGCGGCGGCGACCGAGGCCCGCTTGAAAGAAGGCGCTCTGACGGACGAACAAATCAAGGAAATCGCCAAGGCCTTCATCGCCAGCCAGATGGAAAAGACCCTGACCGAGGAGGAGAAGAAGGCGCTCGAGAAAAACTCTCCAGTCAATATTGGCACAACGGACGATGCGCGCGGCAAGACCTACACCATCCAGACCACGATAAACTACCAGATGCAGCTTAATCCGCTATTGGGGTTCTTCGGGGCGAAAACACTCGACCTTGCCGCGACAGGCACCGCGGTAAGCACTGTCAACAAGGGCGCGCCGATCTCCATGTATCTGGTGCTCGACCGCTCGGGTTCGATGTCCTTCAAGACCGATACGCTCAACACCAAGAAAACGTCGTGCCAGAACTACACGGTCGATAACTGGGGGAGTTATCCCAATCTCAAAAATACATCGCCCTGCTACGTCAACAAGGCTACTTCACTAAAAACCGCGGTCGGCTATCTCGTCGCGACGTTGAACAAGGCCGATCCCACTTATACCGCCAACGGCGGTTCCGAACTGGTTCGAACAGGAGCCTCGGTCTATACGCATGAGACCTACGCGGCCCAGCCTATCACCTGGGGTACTAGCAGCGTTGCCACCTATGTCGACAAACAGATCCCGGAGTTTCCGTCTGGCGGTACGGATGCCCGCAGCAGTCTGAATGCCGCATACAACGCCCTTAAAAAAGCGAATACCGTTGAAGCGAAAGAACACAAGGACAAGAAAAGCGAATCCTTCGAGCGATACATCGTTCTCATGACGGATGGCGAAATGACGGGGAACAGCTCCTCCTGGAGTTCCAGCATCGACCAGACCGTGCGCAATACCTGCGATACGGCCAAGAAAGACGGTATCAAGATTTTCAGCGTCGCGTTCATGGCGCCGGACAAGGGCAAGTCGCTGCTGCAACATTGTGCGTCCAGTCTCGACAATTATTACGCGCCTGAAAACATGGAGCAGATCGTTACCGCCTTCGGCGAAATTGCCCGCAAGGCTGCCGGCAGTTTGGCAACGCTGACCAATTAAGGGAAAATCAAGCCAGCATCCCCCGGAAACGACCCCGCTTCCGGGGAGCGATGTTCCCGGGGCGACCTTGCCGGGTTGCATGGCTGGCACGGCGTGCGCGGCAGGTGACAGCGCCGGCGACACATGGCATAGGAGAGCCGCTCCCATTCACAGGCCCCTGTCATGATCCGCATCGAAAATATCAGCAAGTCGAACAGTCACCGCATTCTCTACATCGAGGCCTCCGCTGCGCTCAATCGCGGCGAGAAGATCGGCCTTGTTGGCCCCAACGGCTCTGGCAAGACCACGCTGTTCCGAATGATGACCGGCGAGGAACAGCCCGACGAGGGACAGGTCGTCGTCGAAAAGGGCATGACGGTCGGTTATTTCAACCAGGACGTCGGCGAAATGTCCGGCCGTTCCGCCGTGGCCGAAGTCATGGAAGGTGCCGGCCCGGTCAGCGAAGTCGCAGCCGAACTCCGGCAGCTGGAAGCCGCCATGTCCGATCCCGACCGGATGGACGAAATGGATGCCATCATCGAGCGTTACGGCGAAGTGCAGGCGCGGTATGAAGAACTGGACGGCTACGCGCTGGAGGGCCGCGCGCGCGAGGTTCTGGACGGGCTGAGCTTCAGTCAGGAAATGATGGATGGCGACGTCGCCAAACTTTCCGGCGGCTGGAAGATGCGCGTGGCGCTCGCCCGCATCCTTCTGATGCGCCCGGACGTGATGCTGCTCGACGAACCCTCGAACCATCTCGATCTCGAAAGCCTGATCTGGCTCGAAGATTTTCTGAAGAACTACGACGGCGCGCTTTTGATGACCTCGCACGACCGCGAATTCATGAACCGCATCGTTACCAAGATCATCGAAATTGACGCTGGCAACCTCACCACCTATTCCGGCGACTACGGCTTTTACGAACAGCAGCGTGCGCAGAACGAAAAGCAGCAGCAGGCGCAGTTCGAACGCCAGCAGGCGATGCTCGCCAAGGAAATCAAGTTCATCGAGCGCTTCAAGGCGCGTGCCTCGCATGCCTCACAGGTGCAGAGCCGCGTCAAGAAACTCGAAAAGATTGACCGCGTCGAGCCGCCCAAGCGGCGCCAGACGGTCGCTTTCGAATTTGCGCCGGCGCCGAGATCTGGCGAAGATGTCGTCGCGCTGAAGAAAGTGAACAAGGCCTATGGCAGCCGCACGATCTATGGCGAACTTGACTTCATGGTGCGGCGCAAGGAACGCTGGTGCATCATGGGTGTCAATGGTGCCGGAAAATCCACCTTGCTGAAACTCGTGACTGGCACGACCACGCCGGATTCCGGCAATGTCACTCTCGGCGCCAGCGTCAAGCTCGGTTATTTCGCCCAGCACGCCATGGATGTTCTGGACGGCGACAGCACCATTCTGGAATGGCTGGAGGAACGTTTCCCGAAAGCCGGCCAGGCACCGCTGCGCGCCCTTGCCGGCTGCTTCGGGTTTTCCGGTGACGATGTGGAGAAGCGCTGCCGCGTTTTGTCCGGCGGTGAGAAGGCCCGTCTGGTCATGGCTGCCATGCTGTTCGACCCGCCGAATTTCCTCGTGCTGGACGAGCCGACAAACCATCTCGACCTCGACACCAAGGAAATGCTGATCAAGGCCCTGTCGGAATATGAAGGCACCATGCTTTTCGTTTCGCATGACCGCCATTTCCTGGCCGCCCTTTCCAACCGGGTGCTGGAACTGACGCCTGACGGTATCCACCAATTTGGCGGCGGATATACGGAATATGTAGAAAGCACCGGACAGGAAGCGCCGGGCCTGCGCAGCTGAGGCAGCTTGACGGACGTATGAGACGCAGAATTCCCGGGACAGGTTTCATCATTTAACGTTTGCAGAGCGGATCGGTGGACTAACAAATGCAACTTAAAGACTGCTACAATTTCCACGATTTTCGCCGAATGGCAAAACAGCGTCTTCCCGGACCGATCTTCAACTACATCGACGGTGCTGCCGACGATGAGGTGACGTACCGGAGAAATACGGCCGCCTTCGAGAATTGCGATCTCGTTCCCGACGTGTTGCGGGGCGTGGCCGATGTGGACATGTCTGTCACCGTCATGGGGCAGAAGCTGGCGATGCCGGTCTATTGTTCCCCGACGGCGCTTCAGCGTCTCTTCCACCATCAGGGGGAGCGGGCGGTTGCGGCCGCAGCCGGAAAATTCAGCACGATGTTCGGCGTTTCTTCACTCGGCACCACCAGCCTCGAGGAAGCGCGCCGGATCAGCGGCGGCCCACAGGTCTATCAGTTTTATTTCCACAAGGACCGTGGTCTCAACCGCGATATGATGGCGCGCGCCAAGACTGCGGGTGTGCAGACGATGATGCTGACGGTGGACAGCATCACGGGTGGGAACCGTGAGCGCGACAAGCGCACCGGTTTTGCCATTCCGTTCAAGCTCAATCTTTCCGGAATTGCGCAATTCGCCATCAAGCCGGCCTGGGGGATCAATTATCTGACGCATGAGCGCTTCAGCCTGCCACAGCTCGACGGCCACATCAAAATGGACGGCGGCGCGCTCTCCATCAGTCGCTATTTCACCGAAATGCTCGACCCATCCATGACGTGGGACGACGTCGCACAGATGGTGCGTGAATGGGGCGGCCCTTTTTGTCTGAAGGGTGTCATGTCCGTGGAGGACGCCAGACGCGCCGTCGATATCGGTTGCAGCGGCATCGTGCTTTCCAATCACGGCGGTCGCCAGCTCGATGGCTCGCGTAGCGCCTTCGACCAACTGGCCGAGATTGTCGACGCAGTCGGTGACCGTATCGATGTCATGATGGATGGCGGGGTTCAGCGCGGAACGCACGTCCTCAAAGCCCTGTCTCTGGGGGCGAAGGCCGTCGGGCTTGGCCGCTATTACCTTTTCCCGCTTGCCGCCGCCGGACAGCCGGGTGTCGAGCGGGCGCTTGAGCTGATGCGCATCGAAATCGAGCGCGGCATGAAGCTGATGGGCTGCACCACCGTCGACCAACTGACACGCCGGAACCTGCGGTTTCGTGACTAGAGCGGTGTCAGTGCGAGGAAATCGAGGCCTGTCGAGCTTATCGACAATATAGTCGGATAATCACCCGTACCGAATGATCCCTTTGATACCACCACAGCGGTTTCGGAAGGTTTTCACGCTATCGGCACTGCGCAGTGGTGACCTTGGCAAGACTGATCGAATATGATTATGGTTGCATGATGCAACCATAATGGATTTTGGCATGTCCGAAAGACCCTTTCCCATAAACGATATCCGCTCCACCTCGCGTCGGCTCGTGCGCGAACTCGGCTTCATGGGTGGAGACTTTGCCGGCACCGATCTGCCGCCCTCCGCCGTGCACGCCCTGATCGAGATCGAGGCATGCCCACGCATTTCCGCACGCGATCTGGGAAAGATGCTTCGGCTTGAAAAGTCGAGCATCAGCCGCATGCTTCGCAAACTGGTTCTTTCGGGCGATGTTCTGGAAGAAACGGACGAAGAGGATAGTCGTATCAAGCGGTTGCGCCTCGCCGGGCGAGGACAGAAGCGGGTCGAAGCCATCCACACCTTTGCCAACCGACAGGTATCAAACGCACTGTCGCGGCTCGCGCCTGCGGATGGCCAAAAAATCCTTGACGGGCTTCGCCTTTATGCCGACGCGCTGGGAGACCGGGCCGACGCCGCGGCTCCCCCGATCGAAATCGTCAGGGGCTACAGGCCCGGCGTTATTGCCCGTATCACGCAAATGCATGCGCTTTATTATGCCCGGACATCAGGCTTCGGCCAGCGCTTCGAATCCGTTGTTGCCGAAGGTCTCGCCTCCTTTTGCAACCGGCTCGAAAGCCCGCAAAATGCGATCTGGGTCGCAATGCGTGGAGACGATGTCATCGGCTCCGTTGCAATCGACGGTGAAGATCTGGGACCGGGAACCGCGCATCTGCGCTGGTTCATCGTCGATGATGGCGTGCGTGGCGGCGGCGTCGGGCGAAGGTTGTTGGCAACCGCCCTTGCGTTCACGGACGAAAAAGCGTTCGCCGAAACCCATCTGTGGACTTTCAACGGACTTTTGGCGGCACGGCATCTTTACGAGGCCCAGGGTTTTACCTGTGTAGAGGAACGTCCCGGCAGCCAGTGGGGAAGCGAGGTTCTGGAACAGCGCTTCGTCAGGTCGCTTCCTGTGGTTGGCGGCGCTGGACGTGAAGCGAACTAAACCCCGTGGCGGCCGATCAAGCCGCCTTGAGAGCCCCCCGATGAGCAAGTGCGCCTGAACCCAGCTCGAACTGGCCGAGCAACCGGTTCAGCGCATCGACCTCGCCTGCAAGATTGTGGCTTGCGGCGGTCATTTCTTCCACCATCGCGGCATTTTTCTGCGTGTCCTGATCCATCTGGTTCACGGCGGTATTGATCTGCTGAAGGCCGGACGACTGCTCTTGCGCGGATTCGACGATCGCGGCGACGTGCTGGTTGATCTCCTGCACTTCGGCGACAATCGCGTCGAGTGCCTTGCCGGTGTCGCCGACAAGATGCACACCCTCTTCGACCTGCTGGTTCGATTTTGTGATCAGCGACTTGATTTCCTTCGCCGCGCCGGCAGAACGCTGCGCAAGTTCGCGCACCTCCTGCGCCACCACGGCAAAACCCTTACCCGCCTCGCCGGCTCGCGCCGCTTCCACGCCGGCATTGAGCGCCAGCAAGTTCGTCTGGAAGGCAATCTCGTCGATCACACCGATGATACTGGAAATCTCGTTCGAGGATTTTTCGATCCGCTCCATCGCGATCACGGCCTGACGCACGACTTCGCCCGATCGTTCCGCACCGATGCGCGTGCGGGAAACCAGACGGCCCGCCTCATGCGCACGGTTCGCGGCATCTTTCACGGTTATTGTGATCTCTTCAAGAGCTGCGGCGGTTTCCTCCACGGCAGCAGCCTGCTGTTCCGTCCGCCTTGCCAGATCATCGGAGGCTGCCTTGATTTCATTAGCGCCGGCATCAATACCGGCGGCATTATCCGATACCCGCAGAAGCGCGTTCTGCAACTTCCCGGCAGAACCGTTAAAATCGTTGCGCACGGCATCGAACCGCTCGACAAAGGGATCGTTGATACGACAGGACACGTCGCCATCTGCGAGCCTGGCCAACGCGTGAGCCAGACTGTCAACCGCGAAACGGATGCCGCTCGCCTCATCGGTAGCCTTGTGTTCGCGGGCCACCCGCTCCTGTTCGCCAAGAGTTCGGTTGGCTTCCGCTTCCTGCTCCAGCAAGGCTTTTTCACGATTGTTTTCGCGCAAAACGTCAAGCGAGCGGGCAAGATCGCCGATCTCGTCCCTGGTCTCGATATCCTTCAATGTCAGCTGGAGATTTCCCCGGGCGATCTGGGCGGTCTCATCGATGACATTCGTGATGCGGTTGATGAACCGCCGTGCAATAAACCAGCCGGCCAACGCCAGCAGCACCGCCGCCGTAACGATCGTCAGGACGGCGTCACGCATCATTGCATGCAGCTGCGCAAAGACCGTGTCTTCCGGAACCGAGACGATTGCGTACCATTTCATGTCGCCGGTGAGCATGACCGGCAAGGCGACGGCAAGGGAAACCGTGCCGTCCTGTGCCGTCATTTCCAGCTCTTTTCCGGGATTGGCGATCAGTTTATCCCAGCCTGCAGTTTGTGCGCCGCCATCTGCGAGGTTCTTACCCATTATCGTCGCATCTGGATGGCTGATGATCTTGCCGCCGCCACTCACAAGGCTCATGAAGCCCGTTCCCATCGGCCGGACGGCTGACAACGCCTTGTTCGTTTCCTCCAGCGACAGATCGAGGCCGGCGACGCCCAGAGTTTTACCGTCGACGATGACAGGTTTGGCGACCGAGGTAATCAGAACCTCCTTGCCATCGATTGCGTAAGAATAGGGTTCGATGACGACTGTTTTCTTCAATGTGAAGGGCAACTGATAATAATCGCCTGGACCCGCGGTGGTATAATCCGTCAATGCGGTGTTGCTTATTTTGCCTCCGCTCCGCACCCAATAGGGTACATAACGACCAGTCGCATCATATCCCTCCTTGTTGACGAAATCCGCATCCTTGCCATCGAAGGCATTGGGCTCCCATCCGGTCCAGAGACCAAGCAAATCGGGATTGTTCGCCAGCATGTGCCGGATAAGCTGATCGGCCTTGCTCCGATCGGCATCGCCCGACTGCTTCATCGATTCCAGAACCGAGCCGAGGCTATTGACGATGTGAATCATGCCGCCGATATTTTTCTCGGTCGTCAGGGCTTCGGCTTGCGCGATCTGCTGCATACGCTCCATACTGTTGGCCCTCGTATCCTCAAAGGACCGATAAAACAGCACGGCCGAAGCCGCGATCGTTGCAACGACGCCGCACGCGGCGACTGCGAAGATATTACGGCCCGTTGTCGATTTAAACAGCATGTCACATCCCCACAAAAAATCCCGGCCGCGACGGCTGAGGTCGCTGCGCGCAAGCCCAAAATGTCAGCAACCAGGCCAGACGATAATATTAGAAAACTATGCTTAAAAATTACTTTAATTCATACTTTTAGCGCAACTAAGAAAACAGAAATAAATTATAAAACCGTAATATTACAGTACAAACAAAATATTACGCGATATCCGAACCTTCCGAAACGCCAGCATATATTGCAAGCTACGAGCAAGCTCATGCGGCACGCATCATTGCGTGCCGCTGATCAGGAAAACCGGGGGCCTTTAGTCCTGCAAACGCAGATCACTCCAGAAGCCGCGCAACTGGTCGGTCAATTGTGTATAGAGGCCGTAGCGCCGCCTATAATGCGGGAGTTGCCCCGCATCCGGCCGGTAGGCACTGGCCACGCGGGTCATCGCTGCGACCGCCGCTTCATAGCCGGGATAGAGACCGACCGCCACGGCCGCGCCGATGGCCGCACCAAGCGCGCCGGTCTCGCGGGCCTCCGCGACACGCAGCGGGATTTCAAGAACGTCCGCCATGATCTGCGGCCAATGCTGGCTGCGGGAACCGCCGCCGGACATGACGGCACTGTCGATCGGCAGCCCCGCTTCCCTGAGAACGCCGATATGGCGGCGGTGTTCGAAACACACACCCTCGAACAGGGCTCTCAGCATGTGGCCTTCGCCATGCCATCCCGCCAGACCATAAAACCCGCCCCGAAGTTCCGCGCCCAGTCGCGAGCCGAAGATGAACGGGTGGAAGAACGGATCGTCGGCGCGTTGCGAAACGGAACCGACCAGATCGTTGCAGCGCTCGAAGGCATGGTCACCATGGTCACCGCGAACACGGTGCACGTACCATTCAAGATTGGCCGCAGAGGTGGCGCTGGACTCGATATTGACATAGCGGCCACGTCCAAAGGTCGTGACCATGAAGACATCGGGGCTGATGACCGGTTTATCCGCGAAAACCTGATTAATGCTCCAGGTGCCGGCGATGATAGAAGCCTCCCCGGCGTTGATGACGCCCGACCCCATGGCGCTGGAGACGACATCGAAAAAACCGCCGATAACGGGTGTGCCCTCGGAAAGCCCCGTCAGAGCCGAAGCCTCAGCTGTCACATGGCCGACGATATCCGCCGATTCTACGAGGCGCGGAAAAAAGGCGACGGCATCCTCAAGCCCGTAGAGCGACAGGAGTTCCCGGTCGAGCTTCGCTTCGGGGAAGGCAAGCAACCCCGCACCACTGAGATCGGAAATATCATTGGCAAGACAACCGGTCAGGCGGAAGTTCAGGAAATCCTTGCAGAACAGCACCGTTCCGATCTGGGCATATGTATCGGGCGCATGCCTTTTCACCCAGGCCAGCAGGCTGGGCGTTTGCGCGGGCCAAGGCCGTTGCAGACAACGGTTCTGTAGTTGCGCGCCGCTTTTCCGGTCAAGCTCTACCGCCACATCGGCGGCTCGGCTGTCAAGCGACTGGATACCGATCAGGGGCTGCTGATCCTTGTCCAGCAGGTAGAGACCGTTGCCGTGGCCGGCGCAACCGACGGCAAGGATGCTCCGGGGATCGACGGACGATTTTGCCAGAAGCAGGCGGATCGCCTCGCATCCGTTGCGCCACAACTCCTCCAGATCGCGCTCGACGTAACCGGGCTGCGGAAATGTCGAATGGCCGTCGATGGCGTGTTGCGCGACCTGCCGGCCGGCCGTGTCGAACAGCACCGCCTTGATAACCGTGTTGCCGACATCCAGACCCAATATATGATTTTTATCAGCCACGATTATAGATGTCCCATGCTTCTTCGCTGCCCGCACCCTGATGGATGATAGCCATCAAGGCCGCAACGACGGCCTTGGGGTTGTCATGCTGGTAGATATTGCGTCCATAGACCATCCCGTTCGCACCTTCGGCCACCAGTGCCGCTGATTTCGCCAGCACGTTGCGCAAGTCCTCACGCCCCCCGCCCCGCACCAGAACCGGGCACCGCGCTGCCTCGATGACCTTGTGAAAATCCAGCGGATTGCTGGTGGGATCGGCCTTGATGATATCGGCTCCCATTTCCGAGGCAAGACGCACCAGGGTGACGATCTTTTCAGCATCGCCATCCACCTGGTAACCGCCGCGCACATCATTGGGCAACATCACCAGCGGTTCGATCATCAGCGGCATGCCGTAACGATGGCAATCGGCGCGCACGCGGCTGATATTCTCGACGCATTGGCGAAACAGTTCCGGCTCGTCCGGCAACATGAACAGGTTCACGACGACGCAGGCGGCGTCCATCTCCAGCGCGCCGATGATCGGATCGTGATAGTTCTGGAGCTGCGACCACATGGTTCTGTGGCGCGTTGAATTATAGGGGTTGCCCATGTCGATGCGCATGACGAGCGCCGGCTTGTCGCGCTGCGGCCTTTGCTGCAGCAGGTCCGCTTGTCCGTAGGTCATCTGGATGGCATCGGGAGCTGCTTCCACCAGCCTGTCGACAGTTTGAGCCATATCCTCCAGCCCGACGAGGAAGCTCGGCTCGTTGCAAACGCCGTGGTCAATGGCAACGTCCAAGCATCCACCATTGCGGAACAGCCGGTTCATGCGCGCCTTTTTCGAAATCCGCATCATCATGCATTCTCCTTGCATCTGTGTTTAAGCATTGCCGTCGTGACCCCGTAAAAGGTCTCCAGTTCATCAACGAGCCGCTGCCGTTCGTCCGCCGCCTGCTGTGGCGCCCATCCCAGCTCGCGCGCTGCGACGCCAAGGATCGCATCGATCAGATCGGCATCGATGACGCCGGTAATGGCAAGCGTCGTGCGGCGCAGGATGAGATCCGTCAGATGGCGGACATGTTCGCAGCGGATCAGCCAGACCACCTCTGCCGCCGTGATCGGCGGTTTTTCGCAAAGCGGACTGTCATCCGGACGGCCCCGACAAAAACCCATCAACTCGAAGGCACGTGAACCATAGGCCGATGCCAGATACTCGGCCCGGTCCCGGTCGATCGAAAATTCCTCCGACAGCAGGGCCGGCAGGCGCCCGGCACCGCTGGGGAAGTTCCTGCCGCCGCCGATCGGGCGGTTCATTGTGCCAGTCAGCCGCTTGCGTCCGAGAAAGGCCAGAGCCTCGTCGGTCACCTGTTCGCCAAAGGCTCTGAACGTCGTCCACTTGCCGCCGATCATGCAGAGCTGCGGCGGATCGCCCTCCACGCGGTGGATGAAATGGCTGCGGGATATTCTTCCGGTAAAGGCCGCGTCGCTGCGCGGCAGCGGGCGGATGCCGCTGAAACTGTAGACGATGTCGGAATGGTCGATGGAAATATGCGGAAAGACCTGACGGACCGCATCGAGAATATAATCACGCTCTTCCGGTTCGCATCGCACCCGTTCGGGACGATCAACCTTGATATCTGTCGAACCAGCGAGAACCCGGCCAAGATAGGGAAAGAGGATACAGACACGGTTGTCGGCATTCTCGAAAAAAATCATATGGCCGTTCAAGGCCTTAAAGAGCGCCTCGTTGGCGAGGATCAGATGCGATCCCTTGGTGCCGGAAACGGTCGGTTTCGCCCTCCCCGCAACCTGTGTGGTCGTTAGCGCTCCAATCGTCTCATCGATCCAGGCGCCCGTCGCATTGACGATGATGCGTGGCCGGACGGGCAAGGTTTCGTCCGTGCCCTCCACCTTAAGACCATAATCACCGCCAGCACGGACAAACTCGGCATAGTTCAGCGCAATGCTTTGCGGCGCATCGGCCCGGGTGTCGATCAGAAGCTCCAGCGCAAGCCGTTCGGGCTGGCTGATCCACGCATCGTAATAGGTGGCCGAATATCTGATGCCTGGCGTCAGGCCCGGCCAGCGTTGCAACGTCTTGCGTGCGTTGCGGAAGGTGTGTCGGGGAAGGATGCGATTTTTGCGGGTGACGAAATCATAGAGCATGAGGCCCGCCTTGATGGCCAGTGCCCCCCGGCTGGCGGGTTTTCCGCCGGAACTCACAAAGGTCGCAGCCGCGTTGAACAAGCCGCTGAAGGTTGAAAATATCGGGATCGTCGTCGGCAGCGGATGAACCATATGCGGTGCCAGCGTCAGAAGCGCATCACGCTCCCGCAGCGATTCCGCCACAAGGCCGAATTCACCGTTTTCGAGATATCGCAGGCCACCGTGGATCATGCGCGAGGGTGCGGCACTGCAACCGGACGAGAAGTCGTTGCGCTCTACCAGAAGCACCCGCAGTCCCTGTAAAGCGAGATCGCGATAGGCGGCGATACCATTGATACCGCCACCGATGACGACGGCGTCGAAATCACCGTCTTGCCGGATGCGGCGTAGAGCGTCCTCGCGAAAACTGGGCATAGGAATACCGTTCGCTGGCTAACAACCAGCGTCCCAATGTTGTTAAACGTTTAAAGCGACGAGAGTGAGGGGTGGCGAAAATTATGCGCTATTCGCCTGAAGCCCCGTCTCAGCTACATGATTTACGCATCGAGCCCCACGAGATGCTCGGCAACGCCGGCGCTGATGAGAGCCAGTTCATTTTCCGCGAGGCGCAGGCGGGCCGCAGCAGCGTTTTCAACCGCCTGAGCCGGATCGCGCGCGCCGCACAGCGAGAATGTTATGCCGGGCTGGGCAATCGTCCAGGCAATCACGACCTGCGCAATCGACGCCCCATGCGCTTCGGCCACCGGCTCCAGACCCCGCGTCAGCCGCGCGATCTTCTCGCGGTTTGCCTGGCTGAAACGCGGATTGCCCTTGCGCTGATCATCCCCTGCAAAAACCCGTTCGGGTCCAACCTTGCCGGAGAGGAGACCGAGCGCCAGCGACGAGTAGCTCAGGACCGAAACAGCACTCGTGCGGCAAAGCGGCAGAAGTGTCGTCTCGATGTCCCGCCGCACCATTGAATATTCTTCCTGGATGGCATCCAGCGCGCCGGTGGCGATATAGGCTACCAAATCCTCCGGCGAGACGTTGCTCGCGCCGATCGAACGGATCTTGCCTTCGTCCTTCAGGCGCACAAGCGTTTCCACCGTCTCGGCAATCGGCGTCGTCGCATCCTGCCAGTGGGTGACATAGTGGTCGATATAGTCGGTTCCGAGCCGCTTCAGGCTCTCTTCGACCTCATGCCGGATCGAAGCGGCGCCGAGATAACGGTGAACGGGCTTGCCATCCTGGTGGAAGAAATAGGCGCCCTCGTTCACATGCCAGACCAGCCCGCATTTGGTGACCAACACCACCTTGTCGCGCCGGCCGGCAATCGCCTTGCCGACGATGGTTTCCGCAAGCCCCATGCCATAGGCTGGCGCGGTATCTATCAGGGAAATGCCGGCGTCAATGGAGGCATGGATAGCGGCGATGGATTGCCGCTCGTCGGTGCCGCCCCACATCCAGCCGCCGATGGCCCAGGTGCCCAGCCCCACGGCTGATGCGCTGATACCGCTGCCGCCAATCGTCCGGGTCAATATTGAATTGTCCGTCACGAAGTTTCCCCCTCTTCCTGATCCAGTAAATAGCCGGCGATCGCCTCGTCCACGACGAGCGAGGTCAGATAGCGGCCGGCAAGCGTGGCTGCCACCGGTCCGGCCTTGATGGCCCCGGCCGCCACGCCGATGATGTTCGGGCACCGGGCAAGCTGCCCAGGGTCCAGCGCCACCACGCGCGAGTTGAGATCGATCCGCGCCAGCTGCCCATCCGCCATGGTGAGATGGGCAAGGAATTCCCCGGCAATGCCCGCATCCACCAGCGCCTGCCCGCCACGGGCCGCATCCGGCAGCAGATCGTAATAACCGGAACCGGGCGCCTCCACGGAACCGATGCCAACCAGTGCCACCTGCGCCTGTCGCGCTAAGTCGAACACTTCGCGGATCGAAGCGACATTCATCAGGAGATCACGCTGTTCTTCATCCTCGGCAAATAGCGGCGCATGAATGAGCGACGCGCTGCCGCCGAGCTTCTCCGCCAGTTGCGTGGCCAGATGATTGACATCCGTATAGTGCTTGCCCTGGACACCGCCGGTCAGCGGCACTACCCGCACATCGAAACGGCGCTCGGCCTCCAGATTATCGACGACGGCACTCACCGCCTTGCCGCCGGTAATCGCAATCACGTCGCCGTCGCGGATCGTCTCCAGCAAGTGGTTGGCGGCCACGCGTCCGACCATCTGCAGCGCGGTTTCCGGATTGTCGGACACCGTCGGTGTCACCACCGACTGTCTGAGGCCGAAGCGGCGTGTGATCTCGTTTTCGAGGTCCACCAGCCTCTGATAGGGACTGGCGATAGTGATCTTTACCATGCCTGCCTTGCGGCCCGCCGCTATCATGCGGTTCACCTTGGTGTGGGAAAGATTGAGCCGCTCGGCAATTTCCGACTGCTTCACGCCCTCGATGAAATGCAGCACCAGGACGGAGTACATCTGCCTCTGTTGATCGAAATCGTCCTTGGTATCCAGCATGATCGTATATCTCCAATTACCACAGGCGCTCAGCGGCGACGCTTGACAAGATAGTGGTCGAACAGGACCGCCGTCAGCAATATGCTTCCCCTGATGATGTCCTGCCAGTAGACAGACACATTGAGCAAGGCAAGCGAACTGGAAACGACCGACAGAAGGATCGCCCCGAGGATTGCGCCGAGAATGGTGCCCGAGCCGCCCGAAAGGCTGGCGCCACCGATGACCGCGGCTGCAATCACGTTAAGTTCCATGCCGACTCCGAAGCTCGGCTGTGCTGACCCGAAGCGGGCCATGTAGATCACGCCTGCGACACCGCACAGCATCGAACAAAGTGTGGTGGTGGCAAACACCACCCGGCCGACGCGGATGCCGGAATAAGCCGCCGCTTTCGGATTGCTGCCGGTATAGAACACCTTACGGAATGCCGTCGTGCGCCGCAGCAAGAGATCGAAGCAGACGACCACCATCGCGAATATGATCAGCACCAGCGGAATGCCGCTAAGCGCGCCCTGGCCGATGAATTTGAATTCCGGCGGCAGCGAGTAGAGACCAAGCGGCCGGCCGCCCGTTGCGAGCAGGCAGACGCCGCGCGCAATCACCATGACGCCGAGCGATACGATGAAGTGATGCAGGCCGATGACCGTTGTCAGAAATCCCATGGCCATGCCGACCAATGTGGTGAGGCAGATTGCCAGCCCGGCCGCGACCCAGGGATCGACACCGTTGAGGAATAGCCAGCCAGCCGCAACCATCGCAAGCGCCGTGACGGAACCGACGGATAGATCAATGCCGCCCGAGATTAACAGGATCGTCATGCCGACCACGACGATGCTTTCGATGGCGAAAACCATCGCCATGGCCCGCAGATTGTCGACCGTCAGGAAATACGGGGATATGAAAGACATCACCGCGAAAAGGGCGAGGATGATGACGATAAGTCCGGTCTCCCGTGCCTTGAGCGCCGGTTCCCACCAGCCTGTGCGGCGAACCGCCACTTCTGCAATGCCCGAAGGTGTTTCCGATGTTGCCATTTTCCCGCTCCCTCAGGCCCCTGCCGTGCTCTCTGCAATATTGATCGATGCAAGCTGCATGATCTTTTCTTCCGTCATGTTCTCACCCTCAACCTCGCCGGCAATGCGCCCCTCGCGCACGACCAGCACGCGGTCGCTGACACCGATGAGTTCCGGCAATTCAGAGGATATGACGATCACGCCCACACCCTCGCGTGCCAATTCCCGGATCTGGCGGTGGATTTCGGCCTTTGCGCCCACATCCACCCCGCGTGTCGGCTCGTCGAGAAAGACGACCTGTGGCTCCACCGACAGCATCTTTGCCAGTGCCACCTTCTGCTGGTTGCCGCCGCTCAAGGTAGAGACAGCGTCGCCGACGCTGTTTGCCCGCAATTTCAGCCGGCGTCCCAACTCGTCGGCGCGCTTCATTTCCTTGCGCCGTTCGATAAAGCCCATGCCGTTCGATATCCTGCCGACATCGAGCGCCGAGACATTCGCGGCAATGGACATGTTGAGAAACAGCCCGTCGCCCTTGCGGTCTTCCGACAGATAGACCAGCCCCTCCCGAATGCTGTCGCGATAGTCATTGAGCCTCAGCGGCCGGCCGCGCAACGTGACCTCGCCTTTTGGTTTTCCCTCCAGCCGGCAGACCGCACGGACAATTTCGCTTCGACCTGCGCCGATCAGGCCGGCGAGCCCGAGGATTTCGCCCCGGCGCAGATCGAAATCGACATCGAAAACGCGCTTTCCCTCGTTCAGTCCCCGAACAGAGAGAATGACGTCATTCGATTTCTCTTCTTCCGCAAGTTTCGGTGGGTAGAGCTTGTCGAGCACCCGTCCCACCATGCTGTTGACGACTTCCTCCGGGGAAATCTCCGAGATATTCTCCGTCCTGATGTGGCAACCGTCGCGCATCACCGTGATGCGGTCGCAATGCTCAAAAATCTCCGCCATCCGGTGCGAGATATAGATGATCGCAATTCCGCGTTCCGCCAGCCGGTGCATGATCCGGAAAAGGGTCTGGGCCTCGGTTTCGGTCAAAGCCGCCGTCGGTTCATCAAGGATCAGGATACGGCAGTCCAGCGTCAGCGCCTTGGCAATCTCGACGATCTGCTGTTGCGAAATCGACAGATCACCGGCACGGCTGGTGGGATCGATATCGCCGATTTCTTTGAGGATGGTTGCCGCCCGCTTGCCAAGATCGCGATAATTCATGAACCAGGATTTACTCTGGCCGGTCTCCGACATGAACATGTTTTCGGCAACCGAAATTTCCGGGCAAAGCGCAATCTCCTGATGCACGAAACCGATACCGAGCCGGTTCGCCGCATTGGGCGAGGAAATCTTGACCGGTTTGCCGTCCAGCAGGATTTCGCCGCCATCAGGCTGCAAAATGCCATCGATAATATGCATCAGCGTCGATTTACCGGCGCCGTTTTCACCCGCGAGCGCATGGATTTCTCCCCGCCGCAGCTCAAAGGCAGCAGTGCGCAACGCCCGCACGGGCCCGAACGCCTTGTGAATATTCGTCATGTTGAGGATGACCTCTCCCATAACGCCCCTCCCGAACGTGGCTCCCCTTTGCCGGCGAGGCGTAAACCTCGCCGGTTTCAGGGCGGCGCGTCAGCGCCCCTTCATATAGTCATTGAGATCAAAGGAAGCGGCGTTCGCCTTGGTAATCACGGCGAAACCATTGTCCATTGAAGGAACCTGCATCGGGTTGAAGCCAGATACCTTGTAGTCGTTGAAGGGGTCGATCAGATCCGAATGGGCACCCAGAAAGGTGTTCATGAAACCCATGAAGCCCTGAACGCCCTGATTGGGATTGATGGACATGTAGATGTTGCCCTGCTTGATGTGCTCCAGCGTCGCCGGGGTAATATCCGCATGCAGGATCAGGACCTTCTTCTTGGCCTCGAGAACAGCGGTCGTTGCGCCTTCAGCCGAGCCGGCTTCAGGAATCCACAATGCGCCTAGATTGGGGTTGGCCTGCAACAGGGCACCCACCGCCTGATAGGCGACGTTTGCATCCTGGTTGGTCGCCTGGCGGCCGACGAGCTTCATTTCCGGATAAGTGCGCCCCATGTAATCGATGAGTGCGGTGACGCGCAGATCATGGTTGCTTTGGCCCGGATTTTCGAGAACGGCATATTCGCCCTTCTTGCCCAGCTTCTTGACGATCTCGTCAGCCGCAAATTTCGCCTCGGCAACATTGTCCGAGGTGATGTAGGCGGTGCGTTTTGACTTCGGCGAATCTGCCGCAAAAGTCGTCACCGAAACACCGGAGTCGATCGCCTTGTTGATCGGTTCGATAAAGGGATCGGCCTGCATCGGATGCAGCAATATACCCTTCGGCTTCTTCACCAGTTCCTGCTCGAAGGACGCGATCTGCTTGGTGATGTCGTATTCGGGCGTACCGGTGAAAACGGCCTCGCAGCCCAAGGCCTTCGCGGCCTGCTTGAAACCTTCAAACACCGGCACCCAATAGGGGTGGCTGGAAACCATGACGTTCATCACATAGGTCTCGCCCGGTTCACAGGCGAATTTGCCCGCAGCAGCGGCCTGAGAGCCGGCGCCTGCGGAAATCGCCACGGCTAAAACACCCGCGGCAACGGTCGATTTCAGAAAAGCCAACATATTCCCCTCCCAAGGACAATGACCAGTCCGCAATAAATTTTAAGTCGTGTAATTTATTGCATGACGTTTGAGATATCGGGAAACCGGGCAAGCGTCAATCCGGTTTGCATTTTATTTTTTTGAGTGAAATTTATTGCGGAGCGCGTGGATAGTTTGGAGGCTGCCTACAGGATAGCCCGTCGCTCGAGCGAACTCCGCGGATCGAATAGGCAGTCAATCAGCTTGCCTATACCAATCAGCTGGCGGCAGTCGGATGTCTTAAGAACAAGGGACGGCAAGGCGCGATGCACTCAGGACGCCAAATGGCGGGTAGCGCGCAAACGCTTCGGTTCATCACGCCCTCCTCCATGTCCATGCCGCATGGAAGGCCGCAAAGTCCTCCTGCCGATCCTCTTTGCCCTAGTTGGAGTGGTATTTATGACGGTGTCGCAGCGGGTTCCTGTGATGGGACCGTTGACGCGTACTCCATAGGGGACAGGTTCAATTGACACTGAGGCCACTATGCAAAAAGGCCCTGCGATTTCTCGCAAGGCCTTGATATTTAAGAATTCGGATGGTGGGCGTGACAGGGATTGAACCTGTGACCCCTACGATGTCAACGTAGTGCTCTCCCGCTGAGCTACACGCCCTCCGTGGCGGCGGATAGACCACAAAACCGGTTCATGCGTCAACTGCTTTTTTTCGGTTTTGTGAAGGTTTTTTGAGACCCCTTACGCCACAAGGAGTTTGTTGACCTCATCCACCAGATCGCGAAGATGGAACGGCTTGGAAAGCACCTTGGCATCCTTTGGAGCCTTCGAATCGGCGTTCAGCGCGACGGCCGCAAAGCCGGTGATGAACATGACTTTCAGGTCGGGGTCGAGTTCAGTCGCGCGCCGGGCCAACTCGATGCCATCCATTTCGGGCATGACGATATCTGTCAGCAACAGCGAGAAAGGCTCTTCGCGAAGCCGGTCGTAAGCGCTTGCGCCATTGTCGAAGGAAGAAACCTTGTAACCGGCTTTTTCCAGCGCCTTGACGAGAAAGCGGCGCATATCGTTATCATCTTCAGCGAGAAGAATTTTCTGATTCATCATAAGTGACCGTAACTGCTCAATGTTTGAGATACCCTAGCCCGATTATAGGATTTTCACGGTAAATATCATGTGAACACAAGAATCGGTATAGCGCTGCATGGTCGATAGTATGGACTTGCCGCACCGTAACTGGCAACATGAACATCCTGATAGTTTACGACATGGTAAATGGCACTGAATGGACTGGATAACGGGTGAATACGAGCTGTTCGAAGTAACGGAACCTGCCGTTCAAACCCTGCCATTCGTCTATAATTCACCCCATAGCGGTCGCTGTTACCCCATCTCCTTTCTGGAATCGGCACGGCTTGATTCGCACGAGATCCGGCGCTCGGAAGATCATTTCGTTGACGAGCTGTTCGCCGCTGCGCCCGACATCGGTGCGCCGCTGCTGAAAGCCAATTTTCCCCGCGCGTATCTCGACGTCAATCGCGAGCCCTACGAGCTTGATCCGCGCATGTTCGAAGGCACTCTGCCTCCCTACGCCAATATCGGCTCCATGCGGGTTGCCGGCGGCCTGGGAACGGTACCCCGTATCGTCGCCGAGAATATGGACATCTATGCCCACCGCCTGCCGGTGGACGAGGCGCTGTCACGGATCGAGACGATTTACAAACCCTACCACGCCTGCCTGCGCCGGCTGCTGTCACGCACCCACGCCAATTTCGGCATGGCGGTACTGATCGATTGCCATTCGATGCCGGGCAATATCCGCGTTGCCGGCTCGAACCTGCGGCCGGATGTCATTATAGGCGATCGCTACGGCACCAGTGCTTCCCAGGAGGTCTCCCGCGCCGCTCTGCATTTTCTTGAAGAACTGGGTTTCGTTGCGGTCTGCAACAAGCCCTATGCCGGCGGCTTCATCACGGAACATTACGGCCGACCGATCCGCTCTCTTCACGCGCTCCAGATCGAGGTCAATCGGGCGCTGTACGTCGATGAAAAAACGCTTTCGAAGAAAGCAGATTTTCCCGCCATTCAGGCATCGCTTGAAATATTCATGCGCCAGCTCGGCGCTTTTGTTTCGGAATACGCGATCGAAACCTCGCTCGCCGCCGAATAACACATCAAATTCCAGGATATTTCAGACCTCTGTTCCAGACAGCCTGGCCACGCGCCGGACAAAAAAAACCGCGCCTTGGCGCGGTCAAGTCTAGGGAGGAAACACCCAAGGAGGGTATTTACAGTCAAAGACTGCAGGGTCACGCTACGCATTATATGCACAATTGTCAATCATTTTATTTTATGCACTTTTTTTAGGCTTATGCTGAAAATTTGGAATCGGCCGTGCCTGCATCCGTACGTGTGGACGGCGGGTGCAATTCCGGTCTATGCATTTCGCCATACAATTCAGGCCCAATAATTCAGGCAATGAGGTTTCGCATGCTGCCCGACCGGGATTTCTTCTTCAAACTTGCCGAAGCCGCCAGCGCTGAAACGCTTCCCCGCTTCCGCACAGGCATTGCCGTCACCAACAAGGAGGACGGCGGCTATGACCCGGTGACGGAAGGCGATCAGGCAGCAGAAAGCGCCATTCGCGCCCTCATCGAGGCACGTTTCCCGCAACACGGCATTCTTGGTGAAGAACACGGCAATGTCGGTCTCGATCGCGAACATATCTGGGTTATCGATCCGATTGACGGCACACGCGCCTTCATTTCCGGCGTGCCGGTCTGGGGCACGCTGATCGGCTTCCAGTCGGCCGGCCGCGCTTCGATGGGCATCATGGACCAGCCCTTCACGAAAGAGCGTTATTTCGCCGACGGCGAGGCCGCATGGTATTTCGGGCCGGATGGTGAGCGCAAGATCCGCACGCGCGAATGCGCTTCGCTGTCGGATGCTGTGCTGTTCACCACGACACCCCATATCTTCACAACGGAAGAAAAGCCCCTTTACGACAAGGTGCAGGATCAGGTTCGCCTTTTCCGTTACGGCGTGGATTGTTACGCCTATTGCCTGCTTGCCTCCGGCCATGTCGATCTGGTGATCGAATCGGGCCTAAAGCCCTATGATGTCGGCGCGCTCATTCCGGTGATCGAACAGGCGGGTGGCATCATCACCACCTGGGATGGGGGTCGTCCGGAAAATGGCGGCCGCATTCTGGCAGCCGGTTCCAAAGCCGTGCACGAACAGGCGCTCGCCATTCTTTCAAAACTGTAGATGGTGCGACTGACGGGGATGGCGCAAACCGCGCCATCCCCGTCATCGCCGCGTCATTCCGGCGCGAAAAAGGCGTCGATGGCCGCCAGCGCCTGTTTGCGGAAAACGTCGCGCTCATGCAGCAATTCATGGCGCGCGCCGGTTATGGGAAGAAGCTGCGCCGCGCGGAAGTTGCGCGAGAGTTCCTCCTGCGCCTTATAGGGCGTGATCGTATCCAGCATCGGCGCAAGAATGAGGGTGGGAATGGTTATGTCCGTCAGATGGTCCTGACGGGTCACCCGACCCATCGTTTTCAGCGCTTCATAAACCCATCGCGCTGTCGGTGCGCCGATGAAGAGTTCCGGAAATTGCCGATGCAGCGCAAGATTTCTGGCAAAACGTCTGGCGTCAGAGGTCAGCGGGTTGCCATCGAAATCCCGTTCGCGCTGATCCCTGCCGAGCTGAAGCTTTCCAAGACCCAACAGGCTTAAAGCGGTCGCGACCAGCCGGATGACGGACGAAGGAACGGATTGCTGGCTGTCCAGCTCGATAAAGGGCGAACAAAGCGCCAGACGGTCGATCCTGTTCGACAGGCCGGGTGCTGCGGCCAGTGCTGCAAGTGCGCCGGTTGAATGCGCGATCATGAAGAATGGCAGCCGGGTATCCGGCAGCACCACCTGTTCGAGAAACAAACTTATATCGCGCTTGTAGTCGGAAAAACGTCGTACATGCCCGGCGCCTGGCTTCTTCAGCAGCCGTTCGGAACCGCCCTGCCCGCGCGTATCGAAGGTCGCGACCCAGAATCCCATGGCCGTCAGATCGCTGACGGTCTCGAAATATTTCTCGATACATTCGTTGCGACCATGCAGCAGAACCACGGTTCCGCGCGCAATGTGTCGGCTGGCGCGGAAGATCGCGTATCGAAGCTGTTTGCCGCCGTGGCCGGTGAAATAACCGACGGTATGGTTGCCGGGAACCGGGTTGTCTTCGCTCTCGCGCAATGTGGCTTCGATCATCGGTCTTTTCCGGCTTCTCTGCCTTTTCGGGATAGGTCGGCGACGGCGGAAGGTCAAAGAAAAAATTGCCGGAACCGTCGGTTAAAGCAGTCGCGGTTCCGGCGAATAGGACAGAAGAAGAAGGGACGTTATTGCTTCTGCCACGGAGCATGTCTCCGATGACGGATATTTATGGCTCTCAAACTGAACGTTGCTGGAACCGGATGTTCAGCGATGGTTCATCTTGTTGTCGCCCTTTCCGCTTTAAAGCGCCCCCTTGACGGAGCGCCAAGCCATTCCCATCTCATTCATGCGGCCGCCAGAACGGGGCCGCGCCATATGTCCGGCCGTCGCCAGAACGGGACGCCGGATCAACCGCAAACAGTCGCTTCATAAGGAGGACACCATGCGTCACGTCGATTTTTCCCCCCTCTATCGCTCCACCGTCGGTTTCGACCGTCTTTTTTCGATGCTCGACGGCCTCGGCCAGCCCGAACAGGCCCAGTCCTATCCGCCCTATAACATCGAGCGGACGGGTGAAAACGCCTATCGTATAACCATGGCGGTTGCCGGTTTCGATGAAACGGAACTAAGCATAGAATCCCGTGCCAATACGCTGACGGTGAAAGCCGAGAAGGCTGCAGATGAGAAGTCGTCTGAAGGCGAGTTCCTGTATCGCGGCATTGCCACGCGCGCTTTCGAACGCCGCTTCCAGATGGCTGATCATGTCGAAGTCCAGACCGCTTCCCTGAAGAATGGCCTGCTTCACATCGATCTCGTCCGCAATATTCCGGAAGCCATGAAACCGCGCCGTATCGCGATCTCCTCCGACAGCGCAGATGCGCCGAAGACGATCGAAGCACAGGTCACGCCGGCCCAGGTCAACTAAGCCGATCCGGATGTCAAACGAACGGCCCCGTTAAGGGGCCGTTTTTGTTTGCCTAAAATTCAGCCCTCAGCGGGTGGATACTGCCGCGCCTTCCGCAGCGACAGTTTCCGTTATCGCTGCTTTTTCATGGGCCTTGCGGGCATAACGCTGGGCCAGCACTGCGCAGACCATCAGCTGAACCTGATGGAAGAGCATGATTGGCAATACGATTGCGCCGATGCTCTGGCCGGCGAAGATCGCTCCTGCCATGGGCACGCCGCTGGCAAGGCTCTTCTTCGACCCGCAGAAGGTGATGGTGATTTCATCCGCCTTGTCGAAACCAAGCGCCCGGCTGCCGAACATCGTCACGCAGAGAACAAGCGCCAGAAGAACGATATTGATGCCGATGACAACGCCGATATCGCGCACGGAAAACGTCTGCCATATGCCTTCGATAACTGCTTCGGAGAAGGCAAGATAGACCACCATCAGGATGGAACCGCGATCGACCGGCGACAGCAATTTCTTGCGTGCCCTGATCCAGTCACCGATCCACGGCTGCAGCACCTGGCCGGCGATGAAGGGCAAGAGCAGTTGCAGGAAGATTTGCAGGAACGCATCCAGCGAAAATCCACCACCATGGCCACCGACCGTGAACAGCAGCCCGACCAGCAGCGGTGTCAGCACCATGCCGAAAATATTCGAGGCGGAGGCTGAACAGATCGCGGCAGGCACGTTTCCGCCTGCCATGGATGTGAAGGCGATGGACGATTGCACCGTCGACGGCAGGACGCAGAGAAACAGCACACCCATATAAAGCGGCCCCGGCAGAATGCTCTCGGGAATGAAACCGATCGCCACGCCCAGCAACGGGAAAAGGCCGAAGGTGACGAGAAGGATCGCCATGTGCAGGCGCCAGTGCAAGATACCCGCAATCACCACATCCCGCGACAGCCGCGCGCCGTGGAGAAAAAACAGCAATGCGATTGCCAGTTTCGTGGCAAGCCCGAAATACACCGCCGGCTGTCCGCTGATCGGCAAAAGGGAAGCCAGGATCACGGTGGCCACCAGCATCATGGTGAAACGGTCAGGCAGGAAGCGGGTCATGGGAGGTCTTTCCGACATCGGTTTTGCTTGAAATATCCCATACTATCGCTCATCATGAATTCGGATGCAAAGACTAACAGTTATCACGATATGAGATAAATGCTGAACCTTCAACATCTTGCCAGCTTCGTGATGCTTCAGCAAACCGGCAGCTTCACGCTGGCTGCCGAGCGGCTGGGCATCGGCCAATCCACCGTCAGCCAGCATATTCAGCGGCTTGAGGCGGCACTTGGCCGTCGGTTGATTGCGCGCAGCACCCATCAGGTGAAGCTGACGGGCGAAGGCGAGGCGCTGCTCGGTTATGCCCGCAATATGCTGGAGATCGACAGCAGAGTTTCATCGCTATTCAGCGAAAACCGCCTGCGCGGGCGCTTAAGGCTTGGCGTTTCCGAGGATTTCGTCGCTAGCCGGCTCACCGCCATTCTGGAAGAATTCATCCGCCTCTATCCCTTGGTCGATCTGGAGCTGACGGTGTCGCTGAGCGGCGTGCTTTACCAGATGCAGGATAATGGCGAGTTGGACGTCGTGCTCGCGAAACGTCGACTCGGTGATAAGCTCGGCCACTTCCTGTACCGCGAACCTCTGGTATGGCTCGCGCGTGACCCGGAGCGAATGCTGAGCCAACCGGACGCCCTGCCGTTGATCGCCTTTCCGCCGCCAAGCATTACTCGAAAGGCGGCACAGGAAGCGCTGGATCGGGCAGGTCTCGCGTGGCGGATCGTCTGCACCTGTGGCAGCCTTAGCGGACTGACCGCTGCCGCAAGGGCGGGCATGGGCATCCTCGTGCAACCGCGCAGCATGGCGCCAGCCGGCCTCAGGGAGATTGCGGCTGATGTCCTGCCGGCGCTCGAAGACGTGGAATTCGTGCTTCAGCCAAGTAAGGGCGCGGACACAAAACTGGTGCGCGCCCTTTCCGATCTGGTATCCAGCAAGAGCATCGCACCGGGCAGTTTTGCGTAAAAAAGACGCTTGCTCGAGTCAATCTTCCCGTTTCGAGAGGCAGCGGCCAACACTATCACGCCACCCCGCGATGGCGCTCTTACGCTCCGTCTCATCCATATCTGGCAGAAAACGGCGATCCCGTTTCCAATGGGCGGCAAAGGCCTCCCGGTCCGGCCAGATGCCGGCGCGCGATGCTGCGAGCCATGCCGCACCGAGAATGGTGGTTTCCAGGAATACCGGCCGGTCGACCGGTGCAGCGAGAATGTCCGCCAGCCGCTGCATGGTCCAATCCGAGGCAACCATGCCGCCATCGACCCGGAGCACCGTCTTGCCATTGTCGCCCGCCCAGTCGTTGCGCATGGCATCCAGAAGATCGAAAGTCTGATAGGCGACGCTTTCGAGTGCCGCGCGGGCGAACTCCGCAGGGCCGGTGCCACGCGTCAGGCCGAAAATCGCGCCCCGCGCTTCGGCATCCCAATAGGGCGCGCCAAGGCCGGTGAAGGCCGGCACGAGGTAAACCCGCTGCTTGGGATCAGCCTTTTCGGCAAGCGCGCTGACTTCAGACGCGACCGATATGAAACCGAGCTCGTCACGCAGCCATTGCACGGCGGCGCCGGCAATGAAGATCGAGCCTTCGAGCGCATAGGTCGTCACACCATCGAGGCGATAGGCAATGGTCGTCAGCAACCGGTTTGTCGAGGCGACCCGGTCGGTGCCGGTATTGAGAAGCGCAAAGCAGCCGGTGCCATAGGTCGATTTCATCATGCCGGGTTCGAAGCAGGCGTTACCGATAACGGCAGCCTGCTGATCACCGGCGACGCCGAGGATCGGAATTTCCGCACCCAGAAGCGCCTTGTCCGTTACGCCGAAATCGGCCGCGCAATCAAGCACCTCCGGCAGCATGGCGCGGGGAATGTCGAGGATGGACAGCAATTCGTCATCCCAGGCATTGTCCTCGATATTGTAGATCAGCGTTCGCGAGGCATTGGTAGCGTCGGTCACATGGCGGCGACCGCCGGTGAGGCGATAGATCAGGAAACTGTCGACCGTGCCGAAGCAGATTTCGCCCTTCACGGCTTTTTCGCGAAGGCCGCTGACGCTGTCGAGAAGCCATTTCAGCTTCGTGCCGGAAAAGTAGGGGTCGAGCAGCAGACCGGTCTTTTTCGAAAAGAGCGGCTCCAGCCCCCTTCGTTTCAGATCCTCGCAAATTGGTGCAGCACGGCGATCCTGCCAGACAACGGCCCGATGCACGGCCTCGCCCGTATTACGGTCCCACAGCACAGTCGTTTCGCGCTGGTTGGTGATGCCGATCGCCTCGATATCGGAAGCGGAGATACCGGCATCGGCAAGCGCCAGCCGGATTGTTTCAAGCACGCTTTTCCAGATATCCTCGGCATCGTGTTCGACCCAGCCGGAGGCCGGGAAATGCTGCGGAAATTCTCGCTGGCCGACACCGATGACCCGCATGTCGCGATCAAAGACCATCGACCTTGTCGATGTCGTCCCCTGATCGATCGCCAGAATATAACCGCCCATTATGTCACTCCCTTTCAAACGCAATGACGGGGCGGCAAAGCCGCCCCGGTTTAAGATTTCACGCAGACATTACTTCTGCCAGCTTTTGACCAGCTCGTCGTAATTGACGGTGACCGGCTTTTCCTTTTCGTTGGCAATCTTCAGCTGCGGTGCCAGATTGCCCTTCGAAACGGCGTCCTTGTTCCAGTAGTCGATATCGTGTTCTTCCGCCAGTTTTGGGCCGATATCGCCCTGCACACCGGCGCGCTCGATACGGGCCATGACTTTTTCCTGCTCGGCGCAGAGCGAGTCCATTGCGGCTTGAGCGGTTTTGGCACCCGAAGATGCATCGCCAATTGCCTGCCACCAGAGCTGCGCCAGCTTCGGATAGTCAGGCACGTTGGTGCCGGTTGGCGACCATTGCACGCGAGCGGGCGAGCGATAGAACTCGATCAGACCACCAAGCTTGGCGGCCCGGTCCGTGAAGCTCTTGTGATGGATGGTGGTATCGCGAATGAAGGTCAGACCAACATGGCTCTTCTTCACATCCACGGTCTTGGAAGTTACGAACTGCGCATAAAGCCATGCGGCCTTGGCGCGATCGTCAGGGGTGGATTTCATCAGCGTCCACGAACCCACGTCCTGATAACCGAGCTTCATGCCGTCCTTCCAGTAGACGCCATGCGGGGAAGGTGCGACGCGCCATTTCGGCGAACCGTCCTCGTTCACGACAGGCAGGCCGGGCTTGGCCATATCGGCAGTGAAGGCCGTGTACCAGAAGATCTGCTGGGCAATGTTACCCTGCGCCGGCACCGGACCGGATTCGGAGAAGGTCATGCCCTGCGCTTCTGGCGGCGCAAATTTCTTCAGCCATTCGAGATATTTCTCGATGGAATAGACCGACGCCGGACCGTTAGTATCGCCGCCGCGTGCCACGCACGAGCCGACCGGCTGCGACTTGTCGTTGACCTTGATGCCCCATTCATCGACAGGCAGGCCGTTTGGCAGGCCCTTGTCGCCGTTGCCGGCCATGGAAAGCCAGGCATCGGTGAAGCGCCAGCCAAGCGACGGGTCCTTCTTGCCATAGTCCATATGGCCGAAGACCTTCTTGCCGCCGACATCACGGCCGGTGAAGAATTCGGCAATATCCTCATAAGCCGACCAGTTTACGGGCACACCAAGGTCGTAGCCGTATTTGGCCTTGAAATCCGCCTTGTTCTTGTCGTCGTTGAACCAGTCGTAGCGGAACCAGTACAGGTTCGCGAATTGCTGGTCAGGAAGCTGGTAGAGCTTCTTGTCCGGTGCCGTCGTAAAGGCGCTGCCGATGAAATCCTTGAGATCTAGGCCGGGATTGGTGACCTCCTTGCCCTCATTTGCCATGAAATCCGTGAGGTTGCGCACCTGCTGGTAACGCCAATGCGTGCCGATGAGGTCGCTGTCATTCACCCAGCCGTCATAGAGGTTCTGGCCGGTCTGCATCTGGGTCTGAATCTTTTCGACGACGTCACCTTCCTGGATGATGTCGTGCGTGACCTTGATGCCGGTAATAGCGGTAAACGCCGGTGCCAGGACCTTCGATTCATATTCATGTGTTGTCAGGGATTCGGAAACGACCTTGATGTCCATGCCAGCAAAAGGTTTGGCGGCATCGATAAACCATTGCAGTTCCTTTTCCTGATCTGCACGCGAAAGCGACGACATATCGCCGATTTCCTTGTCCAGAAATTGCTTTGCCTCCTCCATTCCGGCGAAAGCGGAACCTGTCATTGCCAGCAGCATGGCTGCCGTCGTCGTCATCAGATGCCGTCGCATATCAGTCCTCCCAAGGGTTGCGATTGCACGAAGTCTGCCGGGTGCGGTTTTCCTCCGCCGCACCGTTCTTCCTGCTCTAGACGAAACGGAAAACGCCAATTGCGTAAACCGCCGACAGAGCGAGAGCCCACCACAGGTTCGGGCCGATCAGCCCGAGCCATGCAAGATGAATGAAAGCGCTGCCGAGCAGCGAAATGAACAACCTGTCGCCACGCGTTGTCTCGAAACGCAGCAGGCCGAAGCGGGGGTTGCCGCCGGGCGAGAGCTGTTCCCAGAACCACATCCCAACCAGCAACACGGCGATGGCACCGAAAAACGCGGCCGTCTGCCAGGTCCATGCCATCCAGGTGAAATCGGGCATCTTCGTCATGTCAAACCCTCCCCAGCGCAAAGCCCTTGGCGATGTAATTGCGAACAAACCAGATCACCAGCGCACCGGGTATGAGTGTCAGCACGCCGGCGGCGGCAAGCAGGCCCCAGTCCATGCCGGCGGCGGAAACGGTTCTCGTCATGGTCGCGGCAATCGGCTTGGCGTCGGTCGTCGTCAGCGTGCGGGCGATCAGAAGCTCGACCCACGAGAACATGAAGCTGAAGAAACAGGCGACACCGATGCCGGAGGCAATGAGCGGCATGAAAATCTTCACGAAGAATTTCGGGAAGGAATAGCCGTCAATATAGGCGGTCTCGTCGATTTCCTTCGGTACACCCGACATGAAACCTTCGAGAATCCACACCGCCAGCGGCACGTTGAACAGGCAATGCGCCAGCGCCACGGCAATATGCGTGTCGATCAGCCCGAAAGCGGAATAGAGCTGGAAGAAGGGCAGCGCGAAGACGGCAGGTGGCGCCATGCGGTTGGTCAAAAGCCAGAAGAACAGGTGCTTGTCGCCCAGGAAGCGGTAACGGGAGAAGGCATAGGCCGCCGGGAGTGCCGCCGAGACCGAGATCACCATGTTCATGACGACGTAGATGATCGAGTTGATGTAACCCGAATACCAGGATGAATCCGTGAAGATCGTCCGATAATTCTGCAACGTCGGCTGGTGCGGATAAAGCGTCATCGACGAGACGATTTCTGTGTTCGTCTTGAAGCTCATATTGATAAGCCAGTAGATCGGCACGAGCAGCAGGATGATGTAGATCGTCGGCACCAGCCAGGAAAAGCGCGATGGCCCATGGCGGCGGCGCGATCGTGAATTCGCAGCAAGGCCTGATATTCTTGCCGAACTGGCTCTTACCGGTGGATTGCCGATACCGTTGAGTTCCACGCTTGTGGTGACATCAGAGGCGCTCATGTCTCAAGTCTCCGCGTCGTGGCTGGTCATCACGGTGTAGAACACCCAGGACAACAGCAGGATGATGAGGAAGTAGATCAGCGACATGGCCGCCGCGGGACCCAGATCGAACTGGCCGAGCGCTACCTTGACGAGATCGATGGACAGGAAGGTGGTGGAATTTCCGGGGCCGCCGCCGGTGACGACGAAAGGCTCGGTATAGATCATGAAGCTGTCCATGAAGCGCAGCAGGAATGCGATCAGCAGCACCCGCTTCATCTTCGGCAACTGAATGAACCGGAAAACCGCAAAACGCGATGCGCCATCGATCCTTGCCGCCTGATAATAGGCATCCGGAATGGAGACGAGGCTGGCGTAGCACAGGAGGACGACGAGGCTTGTCCAGTGCCACACATCCATGATGACGACGGTGATCCATGCGTCGACGGGATCGTTGACATAGTTGTAATCAAGCCCAAGCTGATTGGCGTAATAACCCAGCAACCCGATATCGCTGCGACCGAACACCTGCCAGATTGTGCCTACCACATTCCATGGCACCAAAAGCGGCAGCGCCATGGTGACGAGGCAGACCGGCACGCCGATGCCGGATTTGGGCATCTTGAGCGCGATGAATATGCCGAGCGGAATTTCAATCGCCAATATGATGCCGGAAAATACCAGATTGCGTCCGAGCGCGTTCCAGAAACGGTCGGAGCCAAGAATTTCCTGAAACCATTGGGTTCCCGCCCAGAAGAATTGGTTGTTGCCGAAGGTATCCTGCACCGAATAGTTCACGACCGTCATCAGCGGGATGACGGCGGAAAAGGCGACCAGCACCAGAACCGGCAGCACCATGAACCACGCTTTGTTGTTCCAGGTCTTTTCCATGGTCAGGCCCCCATCTTCACACGCCAGGAATCGGCAAAGACACCGATAGCGGCCGGATCGAAGCGAACACCCGCTTCTGCCGGAATGTCCTCCTCCTCCGGAACGACAATCGCAAGCTTTTGGCCGGCGAACCGGGCGCGAACGATTTTTTGCCGACCGATATCCTCGACCTTGTCGACGGTGATGGGCATGCCACCCCGCTCCAGTCGAACGAATTCCGGGCGGATGCCGATTTCGATCCGCTTCGATCCATCCACCACCGGCACGCCGGCAAGCGGAACGCCAAGGCCGCCGACAACCGCCGTTGCGCCATCAATGCTGGCAGGCATCACATTCATGCCGGGCGAACCGATGAAATAACCGACGAACGTATGTCCCGGGCGTTCGAAAAGCTCGGCGGGTGTGCCGATCTGGACGATCTGTCCGTCATACATGACCACCACCTTGTCGGCGAAAGTCAGCGCTTCGGTCTGGTCGTGCGTGACGTAGACCATGGTGAAACCGGACTGGCGGTGGAGGCGCTTCAACTGTGAGCGCAGCACCCATTTCATATGCGGATCGATCACCGTCAGCGGCTCGTCGAAGAGGATGGCATTGACGTCGGATCGCACCAACCCGCGCGCCAGCGAAATTTTCTGCTTCTGGTCCGCCGTAAGTCCGCGCGCGTGGCGTTTGGCCATGCCGGAAAGATCGGTCATCTCGAGAATTTCCCGCACACGGCGGTCGACTTCGGCTTCCGGCACTTGCCGGTTGCGCAGCGGAAAAGCCAGATTGTCATAGACTGTCATCGTGTCGTAAACGACCGGGAACTGGAATACCTGGGCGATGTTGCGATCTTCGGTGGAAAGATCGGTGACATCCGTTCCGTCAAAGGCGATGCGACCTTCCGAGGGGCGCAGCAAGCCGGAAATGATGTTAAGCAACGTGGTCTTGCCGCAGCCGGAAGGGCCAAGCAGCGCATAGGCACCGCCATCCTCCCATTCGTGATGAACTTCCTTCAGGGCATAATCACCTGCCGCCTGCGCCTTGGCGTTGTAAGCGTGGCGGATATGATCGAGCGTGATGCGTGCCATGATCGATCTCCCCTTAAGCCGCTTCGCCGATGGCGTGGCCGTGCGTATCGAAAGCCATCAGGTGCCGCGTATCGAGAAACAGTTCGATCTCCGTGTCCGGCTCGATGTCGTGAATGCCCTGCGCCAGCATCACCCAACGCTGGCCTGAAAATTCCACATGTACGAAGCTTTCCGATCCGGCGATCTCCGAGATCAGTGTCCGCGCCCGGATGGATTGCGCCGCCTGCCCCTTTTGCTGTGGGAAAAGATGATGTGGCTGGAAGGCAATGGTCACTGGACCGTCAGGCATGGCAGCAAGATGCGCCGGCACCGGCACAACCGCATGGTCGGCGCGCGTGAAGGCGCCGCCCGTCTTGATGACCTCGATGGTGTTCAGTGGCGGATCGGCAAATATTTTAGCGGTTACGATATCCACCGGACGCCTGTAAACTTCGATCGTGCGGCTGAATTGCGTTACCTTGCCCTCGTTCAGCGTCGCGGTATTGCCACCAAGCAGCAGAGCTTCGGAGGGTTCCGTCGTGGCGTAAACAAAGATCGCACCGGATTCGGCAAAGATGCGCGGCAATTCCTCACGCAACTCCTCACGCAGCTTGTAATCGAGATTTGCGAGAGGCTCGTCGAGGAGCACCAGATTGGCGTTTTTGACGATGGCGCGGGCAAGTGCCGTGCGTTGTTGCTGGCCACCGGAGAGGTTGAGAGGCGTACGATCGAGATAGGGCGTCAGCCTCAGAAGCTCGGCGGCCTTCCTCACCTCCCTGTCGATCGTTGCCTTGTCCTTGCCGGCAACGCGCATCGGCGAGGCGATGTTTTCATAAACGCTGAGCGCCGGATAATTGATGAACTGCTGATAGACCATGGCGACGTTGCGCTTCTGAACCGGCCAGCCCGTCACGTCCTCCCCATTGAAGAGAATCGTACCGCCACTTGGCTTGTCCAGCCCGGCCATCAGCCGCATGAGTGTCGTCTTGCCCGAAAGTGTCGGTCCAAGCAGGACGTTCAGGCTTCCGCGCTGCAACGTCAGATCGGTCGGGTGAATATGATATTCACCGCCGGCCATCTTCGAGACGTTTCGCAATTCAAGCATGGTGATCCAAAGCCTCCTCCGCTTTTTGATCGGATCGTCAGATTGCCTTCAAGCGTCCACCTGCAATGTCATCGATATAATCCTCCAGCCCGCGCACCTCTTCTTGGGTAAAGAAAAGCCCCTGCTTGGTGCGGCGCCACAGAATATCCTCCGCCGTCAGCGCCCATTCCCGGGCCATCAGCCAGCGCACCTCGGCCTCATAAAGCGTGCCGCCGAAATGCCGTCCTAGCCCTGCCATGTCCCCGGCATTGCCAATAATCGACGCAGCGTCCGTTCCGTAGCAGCGGATGAGCCGCTTCGCATGCCGCTCATCGAGGAAAGGATAACGCGACCGCAGGGCCGTGACCTCTCCCGCATAAGCCTCGGCACCGAAATTTCCGCCCGGCAAATGTGAACCTGCCGTCCACGGCGAGCCCTTTTCACCCAGCGCATCACCGATTTTTTCAAGAGCATGTTCGGCAAGCCGTCGATAGGTGGTGAGCTTGCCACCGAAGATATTGAGAAGCGGCGCTTCGCCTTCAGCTCCTTCGGTTTTCAGCACATAATCGCGGGTTGCCTCCTGCGCTTTCGATGCGCCGTCGTCAAACAGCGGCCGCACGCCGGAATAGGTCCAGACGATATCGGCCGACGTCACCGGTTCAGCGAAATATTCGCTCGCCGCGTTGCAAAGATAGCTGATCTCCTCGTCGCTGATCTTAACAGCACGGGGGTCGGCGGTATAGTCGCGATCCGTCGTGCCGATCAGGGTAAAATCCTGCTCATAGGGGATGGCGAAGATGATGCGCCCGTCCGGGTTCTGGAAAAAATAGGCGCGCGGATCGGAAAACTTCTTGCGCACGATGATGTGGCTGCCCTGCACGAGGCGGACATTGTGGACATTGTTTTTACCGAATGTCGCAGCCAGAACCTTGTCTACCCAGGGGCCGGCCGCATTTACCAGCATGCGCGCCCGGTAGGTCGCGGTTTCTCCGGCACCATTTTTCGTTTCGACCCGCCAGAAGGCGCCTTCGCGGCGTGCCGAAACGACCTGCGTGCGGTTGAGGATCAAGGCGCCGCGATCGGCGGCATCGCGGGCGTTCAGCACCACAAGACGGGCATCGTCCACCCAGCCGTCAGAATATTCGAAAGCCCGGGCAAAAATCGGCTTCAGCGGTTTCCCTGCGGGATCACGGCGCAGATCGAGCGAGCGGGTGGCGGGCAAAAGCTTGCGGCCGCCGAGATGGTCATAAAGAAAAAGCCCGAGACGCACGAGCCAGGCCGGGCGCACGCCGCCCTTCTGGAATGGCAGAACAAAGCGCATGGGCCAGATGATGTGCGGCGCCATGGCCCACAACACCTCGCGCTCCATCAGCGCTTCTCGCACCAGACGAAATTCGTAATGTTCGAGATAACGCAAACCGCCATGAATGAGCTTTGTGGCGGCCGAAGAGGTGCCGGAGGCAAAATCGTTCATTTCCGCAAGCGCAACGGAATAACCCCTGCCGACAGCGTCACGCGCGATGCCGCAGCCGTTGATGCCGCCGCCGATCACGAAAACATCGTGGATTGCCTCGTCAGACATGGACCCTCCCGCGCTTTCATCGACGCTCTCCTCATCGATATATTGAAAGCACGGACATCTAATTTGAAGACAAAACGAATGTCAAACGAAATTCCGGGACGGTTCGGATCAAGGCTCCCCAACCTCGGTTTCAATCAACCTGACGTCATGATCGGCACAGATGGATCGGATCGAATCGACCGGACAATGATCGGTAATGAAGGTGTGCACCTGTGAAAGATGGCCGATGCGCACCGGCGCCGTCCGCTCGAATTTCAGTGAATCCGATACAAGAATGACGTGGCGAGCGTTGGACATGATCGCCTGGGCAACCTTGACCTCGCGAAAGTCGAAATCCAGCAAAGCGCCGTCTTCATCGATTGCAGAAACGCCGATGACGGCGAAATCGACCTTGAACTGGCGGATAAAATCCACTGCGGCCTCCCCGACGATGCCGCCATCGGAACCGCGCACGACGCCGCCAGCGATCACCACCTCAATGCCCGGAAAAACCCGTAACCTGTTGGCAACATTAATATTGTTGGTGATGACCATCAACTCGTGATGATCCGCCAGCGCTTCGCCCACCGCCTCGGTCGTCGTACCTATATTGATGAAAAGCGAGGAATTGTTGGGGATGAGGGCAGCGGCAGCGGCGCCGATCGCCTGCTTTTCGGAGGAGGCGATCGCACGGCGTGCCTCGTATTTGACGTTTTCGTTGCCGCTCGGAAAAAGTGCGCCGCCATGGATGCGCGTCAGCACCCGCGTATCGCAGAGATCGTTGAGGTCCTTGCGGATCGTCTGTGGCGTTACCGAAAACCGCGTGGCCAGCTCGTCCACCAGCACACGCCCGCTTGCTTTCGCCAGCGCAACGATTTCATCCTGACGCGGTGTGAGCATCATTTCACCCTCCCTCCTCTTTCAATTTTTTCGTTTTATTGAAGAGCGAACGAAAAACCAATGTCAAGGGACGGTTTTGTGGCGCCGATCAGGTCCACTTGCGGAGGTATGCGAAAAACGTATCCGCACGGACCAGCAAGATTATTAGCCGGCTTTCTGACTTGACATCGGGACCGGCTCCGGCAGGCCTATCTCGGAAAACGCAGAGATTGCAGCACCAAACGCATCACCGATGCCGATCAATATAGGCTCGTTCACGCCCATTCGCTCAACCGCCGCAGCCAGTTGCACGAGCGAACCGCACCAGCGCTGCTCATTTTCGCGGCTGACGGAAATCATGATGGCGACGGGCGTCGAGGCCGGCATGCCATGCGCCAGAAGGGCTTCCTCGATGCTGGCAGCGGTTCGCCCGCCCATGTAAAAAACCGTGGTCACGGAAGGGTTCGACAGGGACTGCCAGTCTATATTCTCCGGCAGCTTGCCCTGTCTGGAGTGCCCGGTGACGAAGCGGACCGACTGGGCGTGATCGCGGTGGGTGAGGGAAACGCCGAGCCGCGAAGCCATGGCGCTTGCCGCGGTGATGCCGGGTACGATTTCGACCGGGATGTTTTCAGCCTCCAGCGCTGCGATCTCCTCGCCGGCGCGTCCGAAAATCATCGGATCGCCGGATTTCAGCCGCACTACCCTTTTGCCGGCCTTGGCAAGGCGGATCATCATGTCGTTAATATCTTCCTGCTTGCAGCTTTCCCGGCCGCCGCGTTTGCCAACAAGCATACGCTTCGCCTCCCGCCGCGCCAGTTCCAGCACCTCGGATGAAACGAGATCGTCGAACAGAATGACATCCGCCGCCTGCAGGGCGCGTACCGCTTTCAGCGTCAGCAGCTCGGCATCGCCCGGTCCGGCACCGACCAGCGTCACAAGGCCGCGTGCCGATCCTTTCCGACCTGCCTGCGTGCCGATGTCTGTCAGCAGCCTTTCTTCGCTGCCCTCATCCAGCCTTTCGGTAAACGCCCGGTCGACAAATTTCTCCCAGAATGAACGCCGCGCCGGGCCGGGCGCGAGGCGTATATTGACCCGCTCTCGGATGGTCTGGGCAAGCGCGCCCCAATCCTTGAGAGCGAGCGGCAGCAAAGTCTCGATGCGCCGGCGAATGGCCTGCGCCAGAATGGGTGCGGCGCCATCGGTGGAGATCGACACCACCACCGGCGAACGATTGACGATGGAGCCAAACTGGAACTGGCAGAATTCTGGCTTGTCGATGACATTGACAGGCACGCCGGCTGAGCGCGCGGCATTGTAAAATCTTCCCGCCTCTTCGTCGGTCTCACAATCCGCCAGCGCCAGTTCCGCGCCTTTGAAACTATCCGGACCCCAGGAACGGTCATGCCATGTCAGCATCTGGCTTGTCGAGACGAGCGCCGCAAAGCATTCCGAAAGCTCGCTTTCCTCGCAATAGAGGTGAAGTTCCGCCCCGCAGGCAAGCAGCAGTTCCGCTTTCCATGCGGCCCCATCCGATCCGCCCGCCAGCACCACGCGCTTGCCCTCAAGCCCCCAGAAGACCGGCAACTTGGCAAGCTTCTCCATGCGGTTCGGTTCATTCCGCTGCGGTTTTAAGGCATCCATCGATGATCCCCCTGATTTCGGCGCGGCAAGAGCCGCAATTGGTTCCGGCATTCAACGCAGCACCTATGGCTTCGACGCTGTGGCAGCCATCGCGGATGGCAGCCTTGATCTGGTTCACCCCGACATTGAAGCAGGAGCAGACCGTCGCCCCGGGATCGGCGCGGCCGGCGCCGGGACGCCCGGCGACCAGCGCAAAACGCATGCGCAAATCCTCATGGCGTTCGTTCAGCTGTGAAATCGCCCAGTTGCGGGCAACGGCCACCGGCTCTCTGGCGACGAACAGCGCTGCCAGCAAGGTATTACCGTCGAAGAAAGCAAGCCGCAGATCGCCCGTCTGCCGGTCACTGTAACCCAGAGGCTCAACCCTGATATCGATGCCGAAAACCTGTCGCGCCCAGAGCGTCCAGTCCTGCGGCTGTTCCTCGAAGGCAAGCTCCATGCGGTAGCCGCCATCCGCCTTTGCAACTGACCAATAGGCGCAGTCCGGCGCATCAGGCCGGGTGCGGGAGATCGCAAATCCATAGGCTTTCGCCACAAAACGTCGTGCACTCACGCCGACATTCTTCGAAGCGGGCTGGCCGGAATGCGGGTCCGTGACCGCTGGCACAAGCATATCGATGCGGGCCTGCGAGGCGAACTGGTCGTTCCAGTGCATCGGCGCAAATACAGCTCCCCGTGCCTGCCTCTCGCTGACCAGAGCCCTCAGCAGGACCTTGCCGTGCGGGCTTTCAAGCTCCACCAAATCGGCGCTTTCGATGCCCAGCGCCTGTGCATCGCGCGGGTGAAGTTCGGCAAAGGGTTCGGCGATATGGGCGGTGAGACGCGCGCTTTTGCCGGTGCGGGTCATGGTGTGCCATTGGTCGCGGATACGGCCAGTATTAAGCGTCAAGGGATAGTCAACCGATGTCCTGCGGGTCTCCGGCAGTGCCGTGGCGATGAAACGGGCCTTGCCATCCGCGTGGAAAAAGCGGCCATCCGCGAAAAAGCGGGTATTAGCGGCTTCACCGGGTTCGGCTTTTGGCCATTGAAACGGTGTCATCGTATCGTAGGAATCACGGTCGATCCCGCCGATATCGAAATCGCGGCTTCCGGCGTTCTCGAAGCCGGAGAGAGCGGCATGCTCGGCGAAAACCTCAGAAGGTTGCCGGTAGCCGAAGGCGGCGTCAAAACCCATGCGCCGTCCAACTTCGGCGAATTGCCACCAGTCGGCCTTTGCTTCGCCGGGCGCGTCAAGAAAACCGCGCTGGCGGGAAATACGTCGTTCGGAATTGGTGACCGTGCCGTCCTTTTCACCCCAGCCGAGCGATGGCAACAGCACATGGGCGTGGCGGGCGGTATCGGTCTTGGCGATGACATCGGACACCACGACAAAGGGACAGGCCTTGATCGCCTCTTCGACGGCACCGGCATCCGGCATGGAAACGACGGGGTTGGTGGCCATGATCCACAGCGCCTTGATGCGGCCATCGGCAACCGCCCGGAACATATCCACGGCCTTGAGGCCAGGCTTCTGCGCAATCGCCGGCGAGGCCCAGAAGCGCTGCACGCGGTCGCGGTCTTCAGCGTTCTCGATGGCCATATGGGCCGCCAGCATATTGGCAAGCCCGCCCACCTCGCGTCCGCCCATGGCGTTGGGCTGGCCGGTCAGCGAAAACGGCCCCATGCCCGGTCGGCCGATGCGGCCTGTGGCGAGGTGGCAATTGATGATGGCGTTGACCTTGTCAGTGCCGCTTTGCGACTGGTTGACGCCCTGACTGTAGCAGGTGACGGTTTTTTGCGTGCGTTCGAACAATTCGTAAAAGGAAATCAGTTCCGCGATTGTCAGACCGGTCTTGTCGGCAATCTCCGGCAGGCTGTGCCCGGTCGCTGCCTGCATCGCGGCAGCGAGGCCGACAGTGTGGTTTCCAACATAAGAATTATCGAACGCGGAACTGCCGGAAAGATGGGCCAGAAGACCGGTAAACAGCGCCACATCTCCATCCGGGCGGATGGCGAGGTGCATATCGGCAATATCTGCGCTCATCGTCCGGCGCGGATCAATAACCACCACCTTCATGTCAGGCCGCGCCGCCTTTGCGGCAGCAAGCCGTTGATAGAGGACGGGATGACACCAGGCGAGATTGGATCCGGTCAGGATTACCAGATCGGCAAGCTCCATATCCTCATAGGTGCCGGGCACCGTATCGGCCCCGAAGGCGCGGCGATGGCCGGCGACCGAAGACGACATGCAAAGCCGTGAATTCGTATCGATATTGGCCGATCCGATGAAACCCTTCATCAGCTTGTTGGCGAGGTAATAATCCTCCGTCAGCAATTGGCCGGAAACGTAAAAGGCAACCGAATCCGGGCCGTGCTCGGAGATGGCCTCGGAGAATCTTGAAGCAACGAGTTGAAGCGCTTCGTCCCATGCCACCCGCTTTCCGTGGATTTCGGGATGGAGCAGCCGTCCGTCGAGGTCGATGGTTTCGGCCAGAGCCGAACCCTTGGAACACAGCCGGCCGAAATTGGCGGGGTGGTCCGGATCGCCTTTGACGGAAACGATGCCGTCATCGGCAACGGTGGCGATGACGCCGCAGCCGACACCGCAATAGGGACAGGTGGTTTTCGTTTCAACGGGCATTGGTTTGCCCTCTTGGTGCGTGGCGTTTACCCCCCTCTGCCCTGCCGGACATCTGCCCCTCAAAGGGGTAGATCAATTGTGGCACCGGCTCTATTTTACAGCTTGCGTCTCCGACAACAGAGATGAAGCGAGAAGCGTGCCACTTGTCGATCTTGCCCCTCGAGGGGGAGATGTCCGGCAGGGCAGAGGGGAGTATCGTCGCCAACATCTGATATCACTCCGCCGCAATCATCAAAGTTTCGAGCGCAATCGAAAGCCGCCCGTCGAGATTGCGGAGAGGAATGGTCCTCACCTCACCCTCATCCGCCCCCAACGCCTTGCCGGTCTCCAGCGAAATGACCCAATTGTGCAAAGGACATGTCACCGAAGCCCCGTGCACGATGCCCTGAGACAGCGGGCCGCCTTTGTGCGGGCAATGATCCTCGATGGCGAAGACCTGATTTTCAGCCGTGCGAAACACGGCGATCTTGCCCATAGGCGTTTTCACGCAGCGCGCGCCGCGCAGCGGAATGTCGGAAATGTCGCCAATATCGATCCAGTTGCTGTCCATCGTTCTCACTCCGCTGCCTCGTTGAAACCGATTGCCGCCATCGGCCTGAATTCGTGCTTGTCGTGGCCGGACACACGTTCCGACCAGGGATCGACCTGCGCGAATTTCTGGCTGAAGACGAAGCGGTCAAAATAGGCCCGGCGCTTGTCGGCATCGTCCATGATCTGGCGGCGGACTTCGTCGTAACCGATGCGCTTGGCCCATTTATAGATGCGCTCGAGGTAGCGCGCCTGCTCGCGGTACATCTGGGTCAACGCCACGATATGCTCCAGCGCCTCATCCTCGGTATGGACGAGGCCCAGCACTTCCGTACCCTTGATATCGAGACCAGCGGCACCGGCGAAGTGGATTTCGAAACCGGAATCGACGCAGATGACGCCGATATCCTTGCATGTCGCCTCAGCGCAGTTTCGCGGACAGCCGGAAACGGCAAGCTTCAGCTTGGCGGGCGTCCATGAGCCCCACATGAATTTTTCGATGCGGATGCCGAGGCCGGTGGAATCCTGCGTGCCGAAGCGGCACCATTGTTCTCCAACGCAGGTCTTCACGGTGCGAAGCCCCTTGGCATAGGCCTGGCCGGAAATGAAACCGGCCTTGCCGAGATCGGCCCAGACCGCCGGCAAATCCTCCTTCTCGATGCCGAGAAGATCGATGCGTTGCCCGCCTGTCACCTTCACCATCGGGATTTCGAACTTGTCGACCACATCCGCAATCGCCCGCAGTTCGGAGGAAGATGTGACGCCGCCCCACATGCGTGGAACGACGGAATAGGTGCCGTCCTTCTGGATATTGGCATGGACGCGCTCATTGATATAACGCGACTGGTAGTCGTCGGCATATTCGTCGGGAAAATCGCAGACGAGATAGTAGTTGAGCGCAGGTCTGCACTTGGCGCAGCCGCAGGATGTCTTCCATTCCAGTTCCTGCATCACGGCGGGAATGGTCTTCAGGCCCTTGGCCTTGATGAGACGGCGCACATCATCGTGGCCGAGATCGGTGCATTTGCACATGGGCTGCACGGCAGCGGGATTGTAGCTGTCGCCAAGCGTCAGCGTCATCAGCTGTTCGACAAGGCCGGTGCAATTGCCGCAGGAGGCGGATGCCTTGGTATGGGCGCGCACATCATCCAGCGAGGTCAGCCCCTTCGAGGTGATGACCGAGGTGATCTTGCCCTTGCAGACGCCGTTGCAGCCGCAGATTTCCGCATCATCCGGCAAGGCTGCAACGGCCGCCATAGGGTCCAGCGGGGACCCTCCCTGATAGGCCTGGCCGAAGATCAGGGTTTCGCGCATGGCGGAAATGTCGGTCGATTTCTTCATCAGGTCGAAGAACCACGAACCATCCGCCGTCTCGCCGTAAAGAACCGCGCCGATGATGCGATTTTCCTTGAGGATCAGGCGCTTGTAGACACCGGCGGTGGCATCGCGCAGCACGATTTCCTCGCGGTCGTCGCCCTCGGCAAAATCGCCGGCGGAAAACAGGTTGATGCCGGTGACCTTCAGTTTGGTATTGGTGACAGACCCATGATACTCGGCTGAACCGCCGCAAAGCCGGTCCGCCAGCACCCGCGCAGATTCATAAAGCGGCGCGACCAGCCCGTAGCACATGCCGCGATGCTCGGCGCATTCGCCAAGCGCATATATCGAGGCATCCGACGTCATCATGCCATCATCCACGACGATGCCGCGATTGACGGCAATGCCGGCTTCCTTGGCAAGACCCGAGGCGGGACGGATGCCGACCGCCATCACCACCATGTCGCCTTTAATGACGCGGCCGTCTTCCAACTCGATGCCTTCGACCTTCTCCGCGCCGAGAATGCATTTGGTATTGGCCTTGGTGATGATGTCGATGCCGCGCTCGTTCAGCGCCTTTTCCAGAAGATAGGCCGCTGCCGGATCGAGCTGCCGCTCCATGATCGTCGGCATCAGATGGATGACGGTGACGTCCATTCCCTGGCGCTTCAGCCCATAAGCTGCTTCCAGACCCAGAAGGCCGGCGCCGATGACGATGGCGCGACCCTTGCCTTCGGCGATTTCAAGCATCTTCGTGACATCGTCGAGATCGCGATAGGCGAGAACGCCCGGCAATTGATGGCCAGGGACGGGAATGATGAAGGGCAGGGAACCGGTGGCGATCACCAGCCTGTCGTAGGAAACGGTGATGCCGTTTTCGCTGGTTACGGTCTTGTTGTCACGGTCGATGCCGGTGACCTTGGCGCCCTTGTGCAGCGTCACATTGTTGGCCGCGTACCATTCGTCATTGTGGATGACGATATCTTCATAGCTCTTTTCGCCTGAGAGTACTGGCGAGAGCATGATGCGGTCGTAATTGACGCGCGGCTCGGCGTTGAAAATGGTGACGTCGTAGAGGCCGGGGGCGGTTTCGAAAAGGTTTTCCAGCATGCGCCCCGGCGCCATGCCATTGCCGATGATGACGAGTTTTTGCGCCATGGTGGTTACTCCGCAGCTTCGACGAAGCGGTGACGTTCGTAAAGGAACTTCAGCACGGCCTCGCGGCATTTGAGGTAGGTCTTGTCGGATGCAAGCTCGATGCGGTTGCGCGGGCGCGGCAGCGGCACGTCAAGCACTTCGCCGATATGGGCAGCGGGACCGTTGGTCATCATCACGATACGGTCGGAAAGCAGCACCGCCTCATCCACATCATGGGTAATCATGACCATGGTGTTGCCAAGCCGGGCGTGGATTTCCATCACGGCGTCCTGAAGGTGGGCGCGAGTCAGCGCATCCAGTGCGCCGAAAGGCTCGTCCAGCAGCAGGATTTTCGGCTCCATGGCGAGCGCCCGGGCAATGCCGACGCGCTGTTTCATGCCACCGGAAATTTCAGACGGTTTCTTGTCCTTGGCGTGGGCCATCTGCACGAGATCCAGATTGCGCATGACCCAGTCGTGGCGTTCCGCTTTGGTCTTGGTACTGCTGAAGACCTTCGCGACGGCCAGGTTGACGTTTTCATAAACCGAAAGCCAGGGGAGCAGGCTGTGGTTCTGGAAGACGACGGCGCGTTCCGGGCCAGGTTCGTTGACCTCGCGGTTTTCCAGAAGCACGACGCCTGCTGAGACTTTGGTCAGCCCGGCGATGAGGTTGAGCATGGTGGACTTGCCGCAGCCGGAATGCCCGATGACCGAGACGAATTCGCCCTTGCCGATGGTCAGGTTGATGCCTTTCAGCACCTCGGCGCGCGAACCGCCCTTGTCGAAATATTTGTCGATATGATCGAGTTTCAGATAAGCGTTCATGATGGTCGCCCTTTTAGTTGGCCGCAGCGCCGCGGGTGATGACCTTGCCGAGCGCCGCTACCAGCTTGTCGAGCATGAAGCCGACAACGCCGATGTAAGCGAGTGCCACGATGATGTCGGGCAGGCGCGAGGAGTTCCACGCATCCCAGATGAAGAAGCCGATACCGACCCCGCCGGTCAGCATTTCCGCCGCCACGATGGCGAGCCAGGAGAGGCCGATGCCTATGCGCAGGCCGGTGAAGATGTAGGGGGCGGCCGACGGCAGCATGATCTTGAAGAAGAATTCGATCTGGTTGAGCCGCAGCACCTTCGCAACGTTGCGATAATCCTGCGGAATGTTGCGCACGCCGACCGCCGTATTGATGATGACGGGCCAGATGGAGGTGATGAAGATCACGAAGATGGCCGACGGATTGCTGTCCTGAAAGGCGGCAAGTGAAAGCGGCAGCCAGGCGAGCGGCGGCACGGTGCGCAGGACCTGAAAAATCGGGTCGAGGCCGCGCATGGCCCAGACCGACTGGCCGATGACCGCACCGAGAATGATGCCGGCGATGGCCGCAAGGCCGAAACCGTATGCCACGCGCTCCAACGAGACCAGCACGCGCAAGCCGAGGCCGATATCCTGCGAACCATTATGGAAGAACGGCGATACGATGAGATCGTAGCATTCCTCGAATACCTGGCTTGGCGGCGGCAGGGACGAGCCGGGGGCGGAACAGAGCACCTGCCAGACGCCCAGCAGAACGGCGAGGACGACAAATGGCGGTATGATATTGCGGGCCGCCGCAGCACCCAGTTTACGCAGATTGAACCGCGAGGGATGTTTGGGCGGAAGGGTCACGACGTTTGCCTTTTGTACCACCGGTTGCTGCGGCTGTTCCTTGAAATTTCGAGCCAATGCGGACATGGCGTTTCCTTTGGATTTCGGTTGCGGTCAGGGTCTCGCCCCTCATCCGGCCTTTGGTGTCCATCATTAAATGGCAACCCGGCGGAGGAGGGGCGACACCCGTGTCTCCTCCTCAGGAGGCTGCCTTGATGGAAAGACTTTCGAGATAGGCCGACGGGTTTTCCGGGTCGAAGACCTTGCCGTCGAAGAAGGTTTCCTTGCCGCGCGACGTGGAGGCGGGAATATCGGCAACACCGAGATCCTTTGCAGCGTCGCGCCAGATGTCCTCGCGGTTGACCTTGGCAACCAGCGCCTTCACGTCCGTATCGGGTGCAAATTTACCCCAGCGGATGTTTTCCGTGATGAACCAGCTGTCGTGGCTGCGGAAGGGATAGGACGCGTGATCCTGCCAGAACTTCATCTGCAGACCGGTATTTTCCAGCACGCGGCCGTTGCCGTAATTGATATTGCCCTTGAGGCGGCCAAGAACGTCCTTCGGTGGCACGTTGAACCATTGGCGCTTGCCGAGGATCGTGGACATCTCCTCCTTGTTCGCCATCTCATCGCACCATTGCTGGGCCTCCATCACGGCCATCAGCAATGCCTTGGTGGCGTTGGGGTTCTTTTCCACCCAGTCGGCGCGCATGCCGAGCGCCTTCTCGGGATGCCCTTTCCAGAGTTCCCCGGTGGTACAGGCAGTGAAGCCGATGCCCTGATTGACGAGTTGCTCGTTCCAGGGTTCGCCCACACAGAAGACGTCCATATTGCCGACCTTCATGTTGGCGACCATCTGCGGCGGCGGAACGACGATGGTGGAGACGTCCTTGTCCGGGTCGATGCCGCCGGCGGCCAGCCAATAGCGGATCCACAGATCATGCGTGCCGCCGGGAAATGTCATGGCAGCCTTGATTTCCTTGCCTTCTGCCTTCTTCTTCTCGAAAGCTGCCTTCAGCTTGGACGCGTCGAGCTGAACGCCGGTTTCAGCATATTCCTTGGCGACGGAAATACCCTGGCTGTCGAGATTGAGGCGGGCGATAAGCGCCATCGGCACAGGCACGTTGTTCTGCGTCACCTTGCCGGTATGCATGAGATAGGGCATCGGGGTCAGGATATGCGCGCCATCAATGCCGTTCGATGCGCCGCCGAGCACGAGATTGTCACGTGTCGCACCCCAGGATGCCTGTTTGAGAACCTCGACATCCGGCATGCCATGCTTGGCGAACAGTCCCTTTTCCGCCGCGATGATAAGCGGGGCGGCGTCGGTCAGCGCGATGAAGCCGATTTTCGCGCCCTTCACTTCCGGCTCAGCCGTGGCTGCGAAAGCGCCTGACGGAAAAGCGGTGCGCACGGCGGTAACAAGGGCTGCGGCGGCTGTCGTCTTCAGTATGGTGCGGCGGCTGACATCGCCCGAGAATATCTTTTTCATTCGCATCTTCCCCTTATTGGACCACCGCATGGGTGGCGCGTTCGCTTGCGAAAAAACCTGAAAATAAAAAAAACGCCGCTCGGAGTTTGCGCCTTCGGAACGGGAAATGTTCCGGGCAGCAAAACCTTGCGACGTCTATGTCTGTGAAAGCGCTTATGCCGCGCCCTGCTCGCCCCGATCGCCGTTGACCAGTGCAAAGACGAAGACGCAAGAGGCGTGCCAGTTTTACTTATGGAAGCTATCGCCTTGGAAAAAAACGGAATTTCCGAGATTGAATCGGACGATTAAATTTTAATCAGTAGGAATTTTGTCTATGGTTTGCGCAAATGGATAAATTCCGCGCTTGAAATTTGCGCAGCTTGCCCGGCCGACGGCTGTCAGGCCTCGCCTTGCGAGATAGAAAACGGGGCAGAACTGCGCACGGAAAAGCCATTCACATATCCAGCAATGTCTGCGGGATCGAAAACAAAACCGTCCACGAACCGGTCACCCGCCTCCTGCCCTTCGACTCGAATATCGGCATCATCGGGCGCATTGGCATCGCCCAGTGCCGCCCGATAAATATCTGGACGGTAAGCGGACAGGGTGGCCTCCACACCACCTTGCGAAAACTCCGTCTGCCCCCAGCGGATCATCTGGCTGTAAATCCACAGTGCCTGGCTCTGGCGCGGATAATTGGCATGGCCGCCGTGGAAGAGGAAATATTTGTCGATGACCCGGCGGTTGCCCTGGCTGTCGATGTTGAATTCACCGGCAAGCACATGGCGGATGATGCTTTGCGGCGCACCGATATAACGCGGATCGGCAAGTGTCCTGCTCAGATCATCGTGATTTTCCGCAAGGTCGCACCAACGTGCGGCGGCATCGAGCGCCGTCAGCAGCCGGCTGACCGTTTCCTGCTGGCTTTCGGCCCATTCAGGCCGCATCCCGATCACTTTTTCCGGCGCAGACGGCCACAAATCCTGCTTGGCAGCGACGATCCTGCCCACACCGCGCTCGGCGGCAACGATGTTCCACGGTGCACCGACACAGAAACCATCTATGGCGCCCGCCGCCAATGCATCCGACGTCAATGGCGGTGGTACGACCACCAGTTTGACGTCGTGATCGGGATGAATGCCACCAGCGGCGAGCCAATAGCGAAATTCGTAATTGTGAGAGGAAAACGGGTAGGTCATGCCGAGCGTCGGTGTAGCTTCGCCCCGCGCTCGCATGTCATCCAGCACCTGCTTTAAGGCCTTCGCATTTTCCAGCGCCCCCGCCGTTTCGGAAAGCCCCGTCAACGCCTTCATCCGGGCAAAAAGCCGCGTCGAAAGCGTTATAGCATTGCCGCCGCGCCCAAGTGAAAACGGCGTGATCGTCGGCGAAGGGTTCGAGCCGAGTCCGAGCATGGAGGCAACCGGCATCGGCGACAGCATATGGGCAACGTCGAATTGCCGGAATGCCAGCCGGTCGCGCACATTCGCCCAGGACACATCCTTGACGAGATCGAGCGTCAGGCCTTCGCGCTCGGCAAAGCCGAATTCCGCCGCAGCAATGAGGACGGACGCATCGACAAGAGGAATAAAACCTGCCCGCAGGATTTTTTGCCGGTCGCTGCCAACAATTGCCGGCGCGCCCGCTTTTGAACCGGCCGATTTTTCCTGTCCCGCCATATCATACACTCCTCGACTGTCCCGCCGGCGGGTTCGTTACATCAACAGACCGGCCGCGGTGACCACGCTTTGCGCGATCTCGGATATTTTCTTTTTCTCGTTCATCGCCGTTTGCCGCAGAAGCGCAAAAGCCTCCTCTTCGGACAGGCCACGCATTTTCATCAAAATGCCTTTGGCGCGCTCGATGACCTTGCGCTCCTCAAGCGCCGATTTTGCTTCGGCAAGTTCCTGTCGCAGACGGCTGAAAGCGTTGAAGCGGCTGACCGCCATATCGAGGATGGGTTTGACGCGTTCTTTCTTCAGCCCGTCAACGACATAGGCGGAAACACCGGCCTCAACGGCCGCCTCGATGGACGCGGTATCGGAGCGGTCGACAAACATGGCGATCGGCCGGCCGACCGTGCGTGTCAACTGAAACAGATGCTCCATCATGTCGCGGTTGGGATTTTCAAGGTCGATGAAGATGACATCGGGCTGCAGCGTCTCGATGGTCCGCGCCACGCCGTGCACCTCATGGATGACCGTCACGCGATTATACCCGGCCTCGCGCAGCCCCTCCTCGATGATCGAGGCGCGGATCGCGTTTTCGTCTATAACGAGAATGGTGAGGTCGCGAAGCGTCATGTCGGCATTGATGACGCACCGCAACAAACTTGGCAATCAGGCGCCGATATAAAAATGGAGCGGACGTGAAAGGGACGTTTTCATCCCGCTCCGCCTGATTTCTCAGGACGCCCGCTCGAGCGCCTTCAAAACCGTCCGCTCGGAAAGATTGAGATAGATTTCCATCTCGTCACCGGCCTCAGCCGCCTTGCCCTCTTCCATCAGCGACAGGATCTTGCTGTTCATGTCCACAAAGGGGGAATGGAGCTGCTCCGGGTCTTTCAGCAGGCCGAAACAAAGCCTGAGCTCAGCGGCAATGCGCTCGTAAAAATCGCTGAGACGAGCGCTGTCGAGAAGGTCGACCACGGCGGCGTGGAACTTCATGTTGGCGCTGCCCACGCCTAACCAGTCTGCCTGGTCGCGCTTTATCCTGGCATCATCGACCGCCGTGCGCATTGTCCGGATGGCCGGGTGCTTGTGCCAGGCCTGACGCAGCGCCCCGCATTCCACCATGCGCCGCACCCTGTAAATATCAATCACCGAAGCCAGGGTGGGAACGGCGACAAAAACGCCGCGATTGGCCTCGTGACGCAGCAGACCATCCTTGGTCAGGAGACGAAAGGCTTCACGCAGCGAATTGCGGGAGACCTCGAAACGTTCGCTGAAGGCTGCTTCCGAAAGACGCTGGCCCGGCATCAGTTCACCGGAGATCAGCAGGGTGCGAATACCCTTTGCCAATCGATCCGCAAGCGGCAGACCCTCTATCGTTTCCGTCATGGCGCTTTCCTTAAGAGCAATGCAACATTGGGAATTCCGTGACAGGCATGTTCGGACACGGCATGATTGCCCATAGCACAAAGCTTCAGCAAAGCGCCAAAAAAACGTGATGAATTCATACTCATAACGTCCAACAAATAGACAAAATAAAAGAACGATTATCATTTATTGTTGAACAATATTGACAATCTCACGGAACAAGACAAGATCGGTGGCATAAAGCATCCGCGAGGGGCGGATTGCGACAGGAGCGGAGAAAATCCATGGAGCAGAAAAAGCTCACCCCGACTGCCGATCTCAAAATGTCAAAACGTGCATCTCTTTTGGGAGCAATCTTCCTGATGGCAACATCTGCCATCGGTCCCGGCTTCATCACGCAGACGGCGACATTCACCATGCAGCTTGGTGCCGCATTCGCCTTCGGCATTCTTGCTTCCATCCTCATAGACTTCGTCGTTCAGCTCAACATCTGGCGCATCGTAACGCTGACGCGCATGCGTGCGTCCGACATCGCCAATGCTGCCATTCCGGGCTCCGGCTATCTTCTCGCCATTCTCGTCATCATCGGCGGCCTTTTTTTTAATATCGGCAATATTGGCGGCACCGGCCTCGGCCTGAACGCCATCTTCGGGCTCGATCCGAAAATCGGCGGCGCCATCAGCGCAATTTTTTCCATCGCCATCTTCGTTTCCAAACGGGCTGGCCTCGCCGTCGACCGGTTCATCATTTTCGCCGGTATCCTGATGATCGTGCTGACGCTCTACGTTGCATTCGTATCCGCGCCGCCGGTCGGTGATGCCTTCCGCCAGACCTTCCTGCCGGATACAATCAATTTCGCGACCATCACCACCATCGTCGGCGGCACCGTTGGCGGCTACATCACCTATTCCGGCGCACACCGTCTGCTGGACCGGGGAATGGTCGGCATTGAAAACCTGCCCGCCGTCAACCGCGCCGCTCTGACCGGCATCGCTGTCACCGGCATCATGCGTTACGTGCTGTTCCTCGCCATTCTCGGCGTTGTCGCCAGCGGCGTCGTCATCGATACATCGGGCCAGGCCGCCAATCCCGCCGCACAGGCTTTCCGGTCGGCCGCGGGCGATCTCGGCTTCCGCCTATTCGGCATCATCTTCTGGGCTGCGGCCATCACAAGCGTCATCGGCGCGGCGTATACCTCCGTCTCGTTCCTGCCCGTGTTCAAGCAGGACATGACCGAACGCGCCCGCAACATGGCGACGGTCATCTTCATCGCTGTCTCGCTCGTCTGCTACCTGCTCATCACGACGCCGCCCGCCGCCATGCTGGTCTTCGTCGGCGGCCTGAACGGTCTTATCCTGCCCATCGGCCTCAGCATCTTCCTGTTTGCCGCATGGAAGCGTGAAGACCTGATGGGCGGCCATCGCTACTCGCGCATTCTGCTCGGGCTTGGCGTTCTGACATGCGCATTGACGTGGTACATGGGCTACAAGTCCGCCGGCACCATTTTCGGCCTGCTCGGCCTGTAAAAACTAGAGCGTTTCCGCATTTCGGAGAAAAGCGGAAACGCTCTATATATTTGTTATTACGCATTTTCCCGACGCAAAACCGCTACGCACTTTTGCTGGAAATGCTCTAAAGGGAGGCAAACATGGCCGCTATCGATCTCAACAGTGATCTTGGCGAAAGTTACGGCGCGTGGCGCATGGGAGATGACGAGGCGATGCTTGCCATCGTTTCCAGCGCCAATATCGCCTGCGGATTTCACGCAGGTGACCCGGCCGGCATCTACCGGACCGTCAAGGCCGCTGCCGAAAAAGGCGTGGTCGTCGGCGCCCATGTTTCCTACCCGGACCGCGTCGGCTTTGGCCGCCGCGATCTGGATGTGACCTCCGAAGAGCTGATCGCCGATGTCATCTACCAGATCGGTGCACTGAAGGGTGTTGCCGCCGCTGCCGGAACCACGGTGCGTTACGTGAAGCCGCATGGCGCGCTTTACAACCGCATCGCCAATGACGCGAAACAGGGACAAGCGGTCATCGACGGTATAAAGGCCGTCGATGCCTCGCTGGTGCTGATGGGCCTTGCCAATGCGCCCATCCTCGATCTCGCCCGCAAGGCAGGCCTTGCCGTCGTCGCGGAAGCCTTCGCTGATCGCGCCTACACGCCCGAAGGCCAACTCGTCTCGCGCCGCGAGGCGGGCGCCGTACTGCACGACGCTGCCAAAATCGCCGACCGGATGGTGCAACTTGCCCGCGAAGGAACACTCGAAGCCATCGACGGCAGCAGCATCAAGATCGAAGCACAATCCATCTGCGTGCATGGCGACAGCCCCGGCGCGGTGGCGATCGCCCTGGAAATCCGCCGCCGTTTCGAAGCCGAGGGCATCGAAATCCGCTCTTTTGCATCCATTCTCTAAAAGGGCGACCAATGACGATACCCTTATCCTTTCTGAGCCACACCAATGCGGAT
>Ga0160467_100217_pt1 | contig 73961 bp, 59 predicted proteins | sample HID1972I_E11MG_FD_108221 | JGI IMG/M metagenome (GOLD analysis project Ga0160467, IMG submission 108221) | Enriched pill bug-associated microbial communities from UW Madison campus, WI, USA - HID1972I_E11 MG | ecosystem: Host-associated > Arthropoda: Insects > Digestive system > Unclassified ... | reverse complement strand
TCCGTACAATAGCAGAATCTTACGTCTTAAATTAAGCGTGCTTGTCACCTGAATGACAATTCGCTCAAACATCCTTAGCATGCATTCTACTCCCTTCCGCACAGATGACAAGAAACGGCAAAGGGAGCACCCCAAAAAAGGGTTGCTCCAGCTTCATTAAAATTCACCGTTCGTTTGTACAAGCACCTCATAGGACTCATGCCATTCTTCCTTCAGTTCACTCCAATGTGCTCGTTTTTCAAGGGCATCTCTAAACTGCTGCCACGCTTCCTCGAATTGAGCTTCATCCTTAGCCATAATCAGCTTAGCACGATATTCCTTGCGAAGATTTTCAAGCTCTGGTGCATACTTTTCCCATAGTCCACCCGGTTTCGCAGTTACCATATCGTGCGTATGGGCGCTTCTTACCCCTCCCATCTGTCCGATCGCTTGCGTGAACTGCTGTGTTTTAAAGCTTCCCTGCTTATCCGCTTCGCCAAAGTTCCACCACGGATACCAGTCATTGTTGTAAGAAGAGATCATATACAGCTCCGGCGTAACGGTTGATTTCTGAGCAACATCACCAGAATTGCGTGCTGTGCTATATTGCTCATCAATGTATTTCCATTTGCCAAGCGGTGCATCGATCCAGTCCCAATACAATCCGGCAGGTCCTTCATTAATAACCTGCTGCTGTTCGGCCTTAGGCTGCAGGCTGTAATCGAAGAAGGTTAGAATCGCTTCTAGATTTTTCGTGTTTTTATTAATATACACATCATAACCCGGATAAGGATTCACTACCTGATTCGATCCTACTGTTTCGACTCCTTCCACCTTCGGATGAGGAATAGGCTCATAATACCAGCCTGGCTCTGTAGGACCATCCAATGTTTCCCATACCGATGCATCAACATTCCAGAAGCTGCCTACATTAAGCGCTGTTCTGCCTGATTTGTTTTTTTCTTTGTAGCGTTCTTTTTTATCTGTAACAACCTCTGGATCGATTAGCTTTTCACGGTACATTTTGTTAAGCCATTGATAAGCCGCTTTATATTGTGGATCATCATAGAGCAGTACGAATTCGCCGTCCTTTTTCTCGACTGGTATGACTCCGCCCGCACCGCCAGTTGTCACACCAAAAGCACTGAGCACGGCATTTTCATCGTTCCATCCAGCCGTATCATTAGGGTCCATTAAAAAGCCCATCGGGTTAATTGGTTTCCCTGAAGCATCCTTAAGCTCGGCGGCCTTTCTTAAAAATTGCTCTACACCTTCAATCGTTGACAAGTCTTCCAGCTTCATTCCTGCCTGCTCAACGAGATCGGAGCGAACAAGCCATGTGACTGATGCCCAGCCTGGCCAAGGATTGCTAGGATCTTGATCAAACCATGTCGGAATGGACCAGATATGTCCATCTTCATCGCGCATTGCATCCAAATACTGCTTAGGAATGGAAGCTAGATTCGGATATTGATCGGGCATGTCAAAGTACTGCTCTAACGAAAGAATACTGTTTGAATTTTTCATCGCATTTTTAACGACTTCACTGCGGTTGAAAACAGCGGCATCTTTAAATCCGCCCGTATTCAGCTTTAAATTCAATGCGGTAATGGCATCTCCTTGTGTGGCTTCCAATGTAACTGCAACACCAGGCTCCTGTTCCTCCCAATACTTCTGTACCAAGCTGTCATTATTAATCGTAGCTGACCATCCGAGCCATAGCTCAAATGATAGATTCGTTGGCTTATCGCTCGATTGGCCTTCAACCCCATTGTTAGTATTGACCTGCTCCTTTGTTCCTGATGAACATGCCGATAGAACGAGTAATAGTGCCAATAGACATACTGCTAGACTGAGCTTATTTGCTTTTAACATAAAACTTCCCCCCATATCATTAACTTAACTTGCTTCAAAGTATAGGAACCTTGCATCACCCCACTTTAGCTGTAATGCTGTAATCACCCTTTCACCGATCCTATTAGAACGCCTTTAACGAAATATTTTTGTAAAAATGGATACACACACAATATTGGAATAGCACTTACCATCACAACAGCCATCTTAATTGACATTAGCGTAATATTTTGCATTTGAGAGCCTCGCGCTAATGCCTCCTGATTCGTATTGGACCCGAGCACAGCCGACAAGTCTGAAGCTGACAACAGCTGCTGCAGAAACGTTTGTACAGGTATTAATGACTGTGAGCTTACGAAAAAAGCGCCTGCAAACCAATCGTTCCAATGCCCCACTGCTGTAAATAATCCGAGAGCAGCTAGCATCGGCTTTGATAACGGAACAATAATTTGAAACAATATTCGAACCGGACTTGCACCATCAAGCTCAGCAGATTCGATTAATGCATCTGGTATGCCTTGAATGAATTTCAACATGACGAACATATTCCACGCTGAAAACATGCCCGGAATGATATATACCCAAAACGTATTCACAAGACCTACGTTGTACAGCTGAATATAAAACGGCACTAATCCTCCGTTAAACAGCATCGTAATGAGGATGTAGCCTAGGAACACTTTTCTTAATGGCAGCAAGCGATACGATAAGCCGTAAGCAGCAATAAGCGTAACAAGCAGTCCTGTAACGGTCCCGATCACCGTTCTAGCAATGGTAATAAGATAGGCGTGACGAATCACTTCATTGCCAAGCACGATCTCATAGTTGAGCAGTGTAAATGCTCGAGGCCATATATAGATACCTCCTTTTGCCGCATCAGAGCCTTCGTTGAGCGAGATCGCAAGCATATATAAGAAGGGATATAGTACCGAAAGACATAGGAGTGCTAGCAGGCCAATAATGATTACCTGTCCCAGCTTTTCTTGAATGGAAGTTTTCATCGTTACCAAAGCCCTTCTCCGTTGATTTTTCGTGAAAGCTGATTCGTCGAAAGAACGAGCAGCAATGCGATGATCGATGATAGCAAGCCTACTGCTGTTGCCATGCCAAAGTAACCTTGCTGCAGACCACTACGCAATACATACGTATCCAGTACATCCGCCACTTCCATATTGGCTGAATTCATCATCGGGTAGATCTGATCCATCCCTACTGTAATTAAGCTAGGAATACTCAATATTAAAACGATGGATACCGTCGGCAATATGCCCGGGAACGTAATGTAGCGAATCTGTGCCCATCTTCCAGCTCCCTCAACCTTTGCCGCTTCATAGAGCTGCGGATCGATTGCAGTTATTGCCGCTAAATATAGAATCGAATTCCAGCCAATCTCCTTCCACAGACCACTCGATATAATCATCGGTCTAAACCACTCTGTGGAGCCAAGAAAAAATATCGGTTCTCCACCTGCTTTGGAGATCAGATCATTAACAAAACCACCGTCCAATGTCAGAAATGATTGCAAGATGTAAGCGACTACAATCCAAGAAAAAAAGTGAGGCAAATAGCTTACAGATTGCACAAATCGCTTAAATCCAGCATGAGCTACTTCATTAATCATTAGGGCAAGCACAATTGGTGCTGGAAATCCAAATATGAACTTAAGTACGGAAATATAAAGCGTATTGGTTACGACAACCCAAAATTGCGGTTCAAACAGAAATTCAAAGTTATCAAAGCCGATCCACGGACTGCTCCATATGGAAGAACCAATCCGAAAGTCGCGAAATGCGATCATAATTCCTGCCATCGGAATATAGGAAAACATAAACAACAATATAATTGCGGGGGCAATCATTAGAAATTGCCAGCGGTATTTGTATAATTTACCCATAGCGCTCCTCCTTTCCTTCATCTTACGGAATATACAAAACTTGCACCATACTACAACGATTGGTTATTTATCGTAATGATTAGATCTTGTTTTTAGCTATGTTCATTCATATAGCAAGCTGTGCTCGTTGCTTGCCTCTTTTGGTTTCGGTATTATGAAGTAAGAGACCTGCAGCGAAGGTTGAAAGGCAAATCATAGGAGGAAACTAACGAATGTATAGCTACAGCAAAAAACAAGAGAAATTTGAAACCTATGTGCTTGAGCATAGAGAAAGTGAAAGCTATATCGAAGTTGTGACTGAACGCGGCTGTATTATAAGCAAATACGTGTACCAAGGGGAGCAGATATTCTATCTTGATCAAGCAACGCTTGAGGACGAAAGTAAAAACATACGCGGGGGCAATCCGATCTTGTTTCCGATTAGCAGCTATTTAGAGGATGAAACGTATACATATGAAGGAAAAGCGTATCAGCTAAAGCAGCATGGCTTTGCACGGCAGCTGCCTGGTCGTGTTATCGCAGTGCATGCAGATGATCGAGAAGCATCGATTACGTTAGAGATTGTTGATGATGAAGCTACACGCGAGCGATATCCATTCCACTTCCGTCTTGTTATGACCTATACGCTTAATAAGGATGGATTAACGATTGAGGCTAGCGTTACGAATAAGGACAGTAAGGTAATGCCTTACTATCTTGGCTATCACCCTTACTTTTATGTAGAGGATAAGGTAGCGCTTGAGCTCACTATTCCATCATCCAGCTATAACGAAATGCTGCCGGGCAGCATGGTGAACGGCCAATTTAATTTTGAGCAGAATGAATCGAATGTCATCTACGATCAACTCGAAGAAGGTAGCTGCTCGATGATTGATCGCGCTAGATCGCTGAAGGTAACGCTTGAATACGATGAGGTATATCAATATATCGTGCTATGGGCATTGCAGGACAAGCCGTTCATATGCATAGAGCCATGGATGGCGCCGGTCAACGGTATGAATGTTGGCAAAGGTGTTCAGCAGCTTGCTCCTAATGGCAATGCTCAATCTACGATTCGGGTTCGCCCACAACGCGTGTAAAACTGGCGTAATAACACCATCGTCAATGATATCCATCAATATATAAGTTATGGTCCATTTTTCCAAATGGAGGTAAAATGGTAATAGAATGTTCAGAGGAGGACAAACCATGCTTGGTATTGAACGTATTCAAAAGGTTATCCCTCATAGATATCCATTTCTTTTAGTCGATAGAATATTGGAAATTGTCAAAGGAAAAGGTGTCGCTACAGTTAACGGTGAATTAGTTTGTGAGGTTGAAATAATGTTTGCATTCAGTTCGATCTAAATTTTGAGCTACCGGCTACAATCATTCGATATAGCAAGACAAAAAAGAGGCTGGGACAAAACCTAACTCCAATAGAAAAATCCAGAATGCTTTACCGATGTAAAGCGTTCTGGACTTGAATTTTAACTGCAAAATTTCCGCTGATCAGGAACAAGTTGAAGTTTTAACGGAACTGAGCGACGTTAATTAACCAAAAGCAGCCCTACATAAATGCTAACGGAACTCACAGGCGTTATTGGTGCAATTTCTGTGTTTTCCACCTCGAATTGACCTCATAGCGGCGCTGAGTTCCGTTACATTTTTTTTGGGTGCCTTTACATGGGAATAAGGTTTCTTAGTTCCGTTACTTCGGTTAGCGTGTATGCGAAGCTAGTTTTGTCCCAGCCTCTTTTTCTAATGTTCGTGCTTATTTTGTATAGTTATCGAAGTAGCCTTGGATGTAAACCATTGGTGTTCCTTTGTCACCGCTACCTGAAGTTAGGTCGGAAAGCGAACCAATCAGGTCAGTTAAACGACGAGGCGTTGTGCCTTGTGCTTCCATCGCACCGACGAGATTGTCATTTTTATTTTGAATATAGCTAGCAATCGCCTGCTTTAGTTCCTCTCCACGCAAATGCGAGAAGTTGTTGTCTGCCAAGTATTTCAGCTTAATTTCATTCGGTGTACCCGCCAAGCCTGCTGTGTAGGCTGGTGAGACAACTGGATCGGCTAGCTCCCATATCTGCCCAACAGGGTCCTTGAATGCACCGTCACCGTATACCATAACTTCCACTGTCTTACCTGTTGCTTCCTTAAGCTTCGCTTGGATTCCGTCAACAAGCGGCTGACAGTTATTCGGGAATAGCTTTACGGAGTCCTCAGTCGCTTTATTAGAACCAAGCAAGCCGTATGCTTCGTTATAGCCGCTGCCATTAATGGATTGTGACAATATATCGTCCAAGCCGTATACTTTCTCTGCTCCGCCAGCTAGCAATATCTTTTTCGTACGTTTACGTGTATGAATATCACATGTAAGCACACTCTTTGTATAGCTAAGTATCGTTTTAGGCTGATTAGAGAATATAACCTCGCATGAAGCACCTTCTGCTTCAATGATCGATTTATAGTAATCGATGTAATCTACGCCTGTAAATGTATGTTTCTTATATCCAAAATTCGCTCTAAAATCAGCTTCTGTTAATACATCAGTCCAAGGATTGATGTTTTTCTCATCCAACTCGTCAACGCTAACAAGGTGGTTCCCCACTTCATCAGATGGGAAGCTTAGCATAAGTACAACCTTTTGTACGCCTTTTGCAATGCCTCTTAAGCAATTCGCGAAGCGATTACGACTTAAGATAGGGAAGATTACACCGACAGTATCGCTGCCGAATTTAGCGCGCACATCTTCTGCAATATTGTCAATTGACGCATAGTTTCCTTGTGCTCGTGCAACGATTGACTCAGTAATCGTGACGATATCACGGTCTTCGATCGTGTAGCCTTCTGCGTTTGCTGCGTTTAATACAGTATCAACCACGATTTGTTCAATATCGTCTCCTTGATTAATAATTGGACCACGAAGTCCTCTTACTACTGTACCAACTACTCTTTGCAATATAAACTCTCCTTTAATCGAACATGTGCTAATGATGATCGAATATGTTATTACTACAAATTAACTATACATTTGTACAAATCATAAGTAAAATTAATATCTATAATATGTGATATTAGGGTGGTTAATATGAAGAAGAGTTTGGATCTATATCGGGTATTTGAAGAGGTGAGCAAGCAATCAAGTATATCTAAAGCTGCTCAGGAGCTATATATGACGCAATCTGCGGTCAGTCAATCGATTCAAAAGCTTGAAAAGGAATTAGATATCATGCTATTCAATCGGACTGCAAGAGGAGTATCGTTAACGACGGAAGGTAAGTTGCTGTATGAGCATGTACGTGCTGCCCTTAATCTTCTTCATATCGGCGAAGAAAAAATGCTGGAATTCAAAAACATGATGATCGGTGAACTGCATATTGGTGTAGGTGATACGATCTCTCGCTATTATCTATTGCCTTATCTCGAACAGTTCTACAATCAATTCCCTGGCATTAAGCTGAAAATTCTAAACGGAACGACGACTGAGATATGCGAGTTTATTAAAGAAGGCAAGGCTGATCTTGGCATATGCAACCTGCCTATAAGTGATAGCAGCATCCGTGCTATTCCATGTAAGAATGTACACGATATATTTGTTGGTGGTGAAAAGTATCGCTCTCTCTCTGCGGCACCGATCACGCTGCAGCAGCTCATAGAGCTGCCACTGATCTGTCTAGAGAAAAAAGCGATCTCTCGCGTTTATATTGATCGATATTTTAAAGAAAAAGGAATTACACTTTCACCTGTATTCGAGCTGGGCTCGCATGACTTATTACTTGATTTTGCAAAAATTAATCTTGGCGTAGCGTGTGTAACGAAGCAATTCTCTCAACATTATATTGACAATGGACTGCTTCATGAGCTGATTCTGGAGGAGCCGATTCCAGAGCGCAGCATCGGCATCTGTTACGCTAATCAAGTTCCACTTTCACATGCAGCGAAGCAATTTATCCAAATTATTGATCCTAAGTTTAGTTATGATTCGTAAATTCAACTAACATAAGCATTTCAGCTCACAATCATTATCCACGCTTTGAGTAAGGGGCAGCGTTATTATGAAGGTTGTCCCTTTCCCTATTTGGCTATGTACTTCTATCTTACCGTTATGCTCATTAATAATACGCTGACATACAGCCAGCCCGACACCTGTACCTCTTTCCTTAGTCGTGTAGAAAGGAGTGAATATGTTTTCAATGCTCGCCTTTTCAATTCCACTGCCGTTATCAGTTATGTGAACTTCGACATTATTATATAGATGACAAATATCAATCGAGATTATTCCATTTTTTCGATTATCACTTACCTTTATCGCATCCATTGCATTGTTAATGAGATTGAGCAGTACTTGTTTAAACTGCTTTACGTCTATGAAGAGAAGCATATCAATGTCCGGACGGCGATATTGAAAGTGACAATCATTGAGCAGTGATTCACTTTGACTAAGCAGCATAACTTCCTCGATCACAGATACAATACTTACTTGCTCTAGCGACGGCTTGGAAGGCTTCGACGTATTGAGAAATTCATAAATAATATCATTCGCGCGATCCAATTCTGATATCGCGACATCTGCATAATGCTCCTTGCCTATTTCAAGCAAGTGGGGTCGCAGTAGCTGAACGAACCCTCGTACACTCGTTAATGGATTCCGTATTTCATGAGCAATGCTTGCTGCCATCTTACCGACAGTCGCCAAATTATCATGCTCAATTACAGTTTGCTGCATTTGTTCAATTGACTGCTCAAGATTAATTTTCTCTTCCAGCAAGGAATGTGTTACATTCATAAATTTATATTCAAGCCCTGATAATTGTGAGCGTATATGCTCAACTTGGCTTTCTTTATCGATACAAAACAGATGGATCTGATCTGGAGATTCATAATTAACATAGATTTCGAATAACGTGCATTTATTGTGCTTTGTAAGAAGTTGAAGCTCAAGTCTGTACGCTGATTCAGACTCCCCTATACATTTAATCGCCTTTTGCTTGCTGCCCGCATCCACTAGCTCTAAAAAATTTCTCGCGTCTGGAAAATAGTGTTTTACACACTCGGCTACCATCATTATGTCCAGCTCGTGATTAACCAAAAAGTACGGAAACGGTAACATATCAGGCGTTAACGAGACATTTTTCATGTGTAAACCTCTCCTAATAGATTCTAATACGATAGAGCTTGCAAATTGCACAAGTAATATAGACTTAAATATATCTATCTTTTACATACACTGATAAAATTCATTTATTATTGTTACTATCAAAAATTTTCACATATAACACGAAAATTGTCTACCATATATAAACAAATAAAATAAAAATACACATATAAAATGTGTATTTTTATTTAGTAAACTATTTAGTTATTTCAATAAACATTCCTTTATCCGTTTTCTCATAGTTAACCTTATAGCCTAAGCTCTCGGATATTTCACGTAACGGTACATAGGATCTTCCACTTTTCAGCTGAATATTTTTGAAAACCGTCTTTTCACCTTCTTTTTCGAAGGTTACGCTTTGCGTTTTTTGATCCCACGAGATGCTATAGCCTAGTGCTTGGCCGATAATTTTAAGCGGCACATAGGTCGTCCCTTTTTCGATATAAGGCTTACCTTGATCAGCTGAAGTATTAAGCTTTGATCCAAGTACGGTGATCGTTATTGGATCTCCTAACTGAAGCTCACTTGCATACATGATCTTCCCGTAAGCTCCTACGAAAATATATTTATTATGAGCTTTTATTCCGTCTATCATCATGATATTGCCGTATGTCTCTTGGTTATACGGATCATTGACAGCCACTTCTGTCCATTTCACACCGTCTTTAGACGTGTAATAAGAGTTATAATCGATATAATCATCGCCAACAACCTTCAGTGAATCGTTGAAGGCAAAGAAATATCCATCGAATGCTGTCACGAATTCAAAGCGATCATCCTCAGCATCCAAATTAACTTTTGCACGTGTCCATTTTTTTGCATCGGTAGAAGTGTACAGTCGAGCAGCATTATACCAATCTACAGCAATATACTTCTCACCATTCCATGCGATATGCATATTAACAACATCAATGGTTGCAAGAGTTGTCCAGGTCGTACCATTGGTCGTCTGCATAACACGTGTGTATTGATCTCCGTTATTGTACATCTGGAACGTAGCAACTATGCGCTTACCATCCCAAACCATTGAGTTTAGCCAATAATCACCTATGCTTAAACTTTTCACCTTCGACCATTTCACGCCATCCTTGGAATAGTACACGCCACTTACTTGACTTGAGGCAATGAAGAATTTACCAGTCCAAAGGATGTCTCGTAGTTGTCCATATTCATCTAGAACATTCTCTTTCTTCCAATTTACCCCATTCGTTGATGTGTAGATTCCACCATTACCGGTTGCTACGAATTTATTCGCTCCCCATGCAACGTCGAATAAATACGCTCTACCACCGTTCTTATCCGTGGGAAATGGAGTAGCACCTTTCCAGTTAGATCCATCATCTGTGTAGATGATACTTCCATTTAAACCTACAGCGACCGTACGCTTACCGTTCGTGGCAATACCGCTAAATTCTCCACCAAGCGATGTTCCGACAAGACTGTACGTCCAGCTCACGCCATCCTTGGAGAATATTGAATACGTACCATCAGGTCGATCAGCTGCTTTATTAGAAGCTAAACCTGCATATCCACCATCAACCGGATAAATAATATAAATTTGTGTTTGCAAATTTGATAAGTCATGCTTCGTCCAATTAACGCCATCTTTAGAGGTATAAGATACCTGTTTACCAATTCCATTCGTATAAATATAACCAGTAGCTACAAATTGCTTGCTGTCGTAGTATAGGTAACTTAGGCTGACGTTGCTAGGTGACTTACTTTGCTTTGTCCAAGAGAGGCCGTCCTTAGATGTAAAGATGCCATCTCCTACCCCAATATAACGATCTTTAACCCAGACAAAGTCTTGAACATTTGCCTTCGTATCCATGGACTTTGTTGTCCACGTTATGCCGTCCTTGGATGTATATACTTTATAGTTTTCGAAGCCATAAATAAAATATGTAGAATTCTCGTAATGAAGATAATGATTGCCGTAGTTATCCGTAAGACTAAAGCGTTGTGTCCACTTGCGCCCATCAGTAGACGTATATATATGCTTTTGACCTACCGCAAGGAACTGCTTACCGTTCCAATTTAGATAATGAATCGATTCGCCAGGATTAAAATCAATCTTTTCCCACGTTAATGCATCCTTAGAAACAAACAGTTCAGATGGAGACCATGCAACATTGTTTTCATACTCCGTGTTCGAGCCAAACATATAATAGTTACTGCCATTATATGCAATCGTCGTTAGCTGGTAATTGTTGAATTTAGATGTTGCTTTCCAGTTGCGGCCGTTTTTCGACGTCATAATCGAGCCGTAAGGACCAACGGCTACATACTGATTTTTACCAATCGCCATTGAATAGGGTGCGTTCGAACTAAAGGAACCATCCACAGTCCAGCCATCACCAATCGAATATGGCGACTCCTTTAACGTAATGTTGTCAATGCTTGCGTAAAAAGAAGCAGCTGACACTTCAGAAAGCACCGTAAAAAGTAATGTACAGCTAAAGATAAATGCAATAAACTTTTTCCAAACCATGTGTAATAATTCCTCCCTGATGTTATAACTTTGATGCTATAGCAATTGCAGATTCATTATAATACACATTAAGGAAAAATAGTGAAATAAACGCGCCTTTTTTCCTAGTTTTTGCATGGTAAAAAAAGACATATCATGAGCGGTAATAATATGCTCTGACATGCCTTTTTGTGAGATTAACAATGCTTGAATTTATATTATTGCTTCTGATTATCAGCCAGCTTTTCCTGAGCGAGCCGAATCATCTCTTTTACCATAGACCCGCCAATTTTCCCACCAATATGACCCGCTTCCTCTGTCGTAAGCTGCCCATTATCAGACGGCTGCAATAGAACGCCGAGTTCCTTGGCTACTTCATACTTCACATCATCTGGACGAGCCGGATCAACTGTGTAGCCTTCCTTTCTCATGACGTCTGCTTTAAATTGCTGCATCGCTTGCTGAACATCAGGCACTGCGTAAGATCTGCGTCTTCTTCCCATGCTGTAAACCTCCTTCACCTTACTACGCTGTAATGTCCCTAACATACCCACTACTAACCTTCTTCATTCAATATAAAAAATAACTATTCCGTTATTTTCTAACACGTGATATCATGTATCTAAAAGATATATATCTAAAGGATAGGTGATCACTTGAAAAATTATAACGATACGACATACGCAATTCTCGGAATATTAACAACATCATGCCGGTCTGGATACGACATTAAACAATTGATTGATCGCAGCTTGACGCATTTTTGGAAAATTAGCTACGGACAAATCTATCCGACACTGAAGCTGATTACTGAGGATGGGTTAGCAACGATTGAAACATCCTCACAGCCGGGTAAGCCCGATCGTAATGAATATGAGCTTACAGACAAAGGTAAAGAGGTGCTGCGACATTGGCTAGAGCAGCCGATAAAGCAGATTCCTGTTGAACGCAATGAAGTGCTTCTTAAGCTCTTTTTCGGCAATCATCAGTCCAGACAGCAGACTATTCATACATTGCAGGAGTATAAGTCAAAGCTTGAAGAACGATATGCAACTTATGTAGCGATTGAGCAGTCCATTACTGAACATGTAACAAAGGAAGAAAAGGATGCGCAATACTGGCTGCTTACGCTAGATTATGGTAAACGGACGACAATTGCAGCAATCGAATGGTGTGAACATGCATTGCTTGAATTTAATTTCTCTGATTAACTGCTTATTAATTTTACTGCTACTTTGAAGGAGGTTAATTGTATGTCAGCTGCGATCTTAAAGGGGCGTTATACAGTAGATAACGATCAAGATATCGTCGTGTTTCTAATCGGGATGCGCATTAACAAATGGTGGGCATTGCACAAATGGCTGCCAGTATTTTTTGCGATGCCTGGAATGATTCAAGAGCTGTATACACATAAGTCAAAGCTTGGATTTTTATCAATGGAAAGCTATTTTGGCTTAAAAACGACGGTCATGATTCAATACTGGCACTCTACAGATGCGCTGTTAGCCTACTCTAAACAAGAAAAGCATATGCACGCATGGAAGAAGTTTAATCAGAAGGTCGGAAGCAGCAGTGGAGCGGTTGCTGTCTATCATGAAACGTATCAGTTGAAGGCTGGCAGCTACGAATCGATCTATGTCAATATGCCGCCATACGGTCTAGGAAAAGCTCTGTCTCCTGTGGCCGTATCGAAAGAGCGTCATACAGCTAGCATGCGCTTGAATAAACAGTCATAAAAAGCAAGTGCTATTCCGTTGAATTCCCTGCTTTTCAAATTAATGATGACTGTGCCCTGTAGGAGCTTCAGGTTTGTTGTCATCTTGTTGTTCAAGGTGTGCTAAGTGCTTTATAGCATCCATTCCAATAGCTATTCTTTTGGATGGAAAAACCTCCATATCAGAAGCAATGACATGACTCTGGATTATATAGAGACCTTCTGAAGAGAAGATATATTGTGCCTTATAAACCCCTGGTGAATGCTGAATAGCAGGTATAGCAATTTTATCTTCGGGATTTTCTTCTGTCCATATGATAAATTGTGCTTCATTAGCTTGTTCAAATGGCTGATTCTCTTTTTGAACCGAAATAGTCAAAGTTGTAGCTTCATTAGTCTCAATGTTGGGTGGTACTTGAAGATCTACGCTCAAATGTGGTTTTAAGCCATTATCATCCGTGTTGGATACATTAGCAGTACAACTACATAGAACAATAAGAACCAGAAGAAATGTCAATAAGTAAAGCACGCGATTAGATTTAGTACTCATAATTCACCTTCCTACAAGGAAAACCAATGCCGTAGAGGCTTGATTCTACGAATGATTAAAACATCAAGAATTAAAACAACAAGAATAGATAATCCGACTAGGGGCATAATTGCACCACAAATTAACATCATTAGAAAGATAGCGAACGTAACTTTCTTATTCTGTGGTTGTGTAGGTGCACCTAACTTAGCCTTAGGTTTTCTTTTTTTCCACATGATATAAGAACTAACTGCTATTACTATTAGCCCTAGACAAGCGATCAAACCGATGATTTGATTGGCCAAACCAAACAATTTCCCTTCATGAAAAGCAATACCTAGAGAAATGGCTTTAGCCATAATACCGTAATCTGAATAACGCACATCAGTTAGAACCGCCCCACTATATTGATCAATATGTAACGTTGCATTATTACCAGGCTTTACATGCGAAGTGGAAAGTGTAAATACTCCAGTTTCTCCTTGGGGCGTTGTAATAGTATAAGGTAGCAACACATTCTGATTGTTAGCAATGTGAACAACATGATCAATGTTCAAAGGCAGATAGCCACTGCTAGCTGAGCTCGGAACTGGTAGACTTTCAACAGCCCAGGGTAGATCTTCTGCAATATCCTTTGCTACCGTAACAGAGTTGGGTTTTTCTCCAAAACTATAAGCATATGGGGGTGTATTGGTATTTGTAGAATTAGCTAATTTATCGATTTGTCCACCAAACACACCAGACCAAGGTAGCCCTGTGGCGATGAGAAGTGTGATTAATAGAGATAACCAAAAAGCTGGAATTGCATGAAGGTCGCGCCAAAATATACGGCTACCTGGTTTACTTAAACGAGGTAAGATCGTGCCCCATATGGAAGCTTTGTTTCGAGGAAACCAAAGAAATAACCCTGTTAGTAATAAAATGATTCCCCAACAAGCTGCTAGCTCAACAAGTCGATTTGCCCAAGTCCCACCAATGACTAATTCACTGTGCATTTTTTTGAAAAATGCAGAAAAGGTTTCATTACTGTTTAACACCCCTAATACGTCTCCTGTATACGGATTAACGTACATGGTTGTCATTGTTCCGTTTAAGTTCACTGACATGACATCTGAAGCATTTGGTAGATCGCTTAGTGTTATCGATGAAATCGTTGCATCAGGGTAGCGATCCATCATCTTGCCAATAATTTCAGAAGGTAATAATGGAGTCGTTCCGACTTCTCGAACCGTTAGCATATCTTTATACAGATAGCCCTCAATTTGCGGTTTGAATAAGTAGACTGCCCCACTGAAAGCAAGAATGATTAAGAAAGGAGCAAAAATAATACCTGCGTAGAAATGCCATCTCCACATGGATTGATAGATGGCTTGCCGAACATTTGCATTACGTTGTGTTTTTTTAATCCTAGAAGAATTTTTTAATCTTTCAGTAGGTACAACGCTCATTATTTACGACTCCGTTCATTATTTATTTCATACTGTTATAGTATACAAAGCGAATAAGTAAGTTCGAATGACTCGATTTAGCTATTTCCTAAGCTATTTTTTTGAAAAATGTGAAATTTTGTTCAAGGATTAGTCGACGGAACTTCCCCTATAAAGCTTTTTTCATGTGTAAAACAACATACGCATTTAATATGGTCATTGAAAAAAGAAAACAGCCTTGGAATTAGTACCAAGGCTGTACTTGTTAATTTATTGAACGATACTCAGTTGCTCCGCGTTAAATATTAAAATATCAAGAACTGAAGTCAGCTCTTCTATTGTATAACTAGGCAGTTCAACTCTTGTAGTATCCTTAGACACTTCTGATATACTTGCACTTTATGAATAACCTCATTTGCTATTGTTAAGAAGCAATATGCATAATTACACTTCTTTACTTGCTTAAAGCAGAGTGAAAGCTTTGCCGCTGGCTTATCATATCTTTTCTACGGTATATACCAAGCATAAAACCCATCAAGCCAAATTCAAGTATGGAGGCTGAGCTTATGTGCAGAAAAGGAGGCGTGATTCCAACAATTGGAACTATGCCGAGACACATTAGTAAGTTCCAAAGCAAGCGCAGACCAAATATGCTGCAAATGCCGATAATTAGCGCTCTTCCATACATATCTTTCGTTTTCAGCCCCATCTGAGTCGTCCGCCATACAAAGGTAAGTGCGACTAATACGATCACTGAGCCGAATATCCAGCCTAAGCTGTAAACGAGATAAGTATACATCATTTCAGAGTGAGCAAACGGTAATCTTGGATTTGCAACACCGACCCCTTGTCCCCACAGTCCTCCCGCACTAATTGCTTCCATAGAGCGCAATGCTTGATAGTTAACATTTGGGTCATTACTAAACATGCCAGTAAGACGTAAATAAATATACGAAAATTTAGAGGTATTATACGAAAGCAGAAGCACCATACCTGCAATCAATGTACCTGCTGCAGCCAGCGTAAAGCGCCATCTCCCAAACACGAGCAGCAGAACAAAAAGTCCAAGCGAGTAGATAACTAAACTACTCATCGTAGGAGTCGAAACATATACGAGCATCGGCAGCAATATAAAAGCGACAAGCTGCTTGCAGACGATCATTAACGACATTTCTCTGCTTGTGTGCTCAGTTTTTTGATCGTTATAGAGAACTCCGGCAATTGCAACAATAAGTAAATAAGGGGATACTTCACTAATATTAAAGCCATACCTACCTAACGATAGCCACTCCCGCATGCCGTTTATTTCTGTCCCGAATAATAACACATAAACCATAAAAACAATTGTGATTCCATACAGCGCCCATGACCAGCGTGCAAGTTTTTGATAATTGCAAAAGTAAGCTGCAACCATCAAAATCAAGCCTACTAAAGCTATAACAAGCTTATATGCCACACTAAATCTCAATTCATTAGGCATAACAAATAGTGCAACGACAGCCAATAGAAGCATCACAGCAAAAGTAGCAACAACGCTCCACTCTGTCTTAGGCTTATGTGCAGCATTAAGTCCGATGCCAACCTCTCGCGCATCTCCCATTCCTTTCACTGCGGCAGCGATGGCTTCTTCATCGCTTAACTGCTCAAGTTCTTTGAGATCTTCTATGCGCTCCAACAGATGCCCTTGCAGCTCATCTGCAATATTCTTATGTACGTCCTTAGCCTTGACATGATTACAAACTTCCTCAACATAGGCGGCTACTAAAGGATGAGCCGCCATTTGTTTCTCATTCATACCGAGCCCCCCCGATTACACGATCGACCGTGTTACGAAAGAGCGTCCATTCCTTACGCTTCTCCTGTAGCTGCTGCCTGCCGCTTTCCGTAATTCGATAATACTTTCGCTTTCGCCCACCTTGCTCGTTCCAATAAGACTCCACCATCGCTTCTACTTCTAGCGTGTGAAGGATTGGATATAGCGTACCCTCTTTTAAGGTAAACACATTAGCCGAGCTTTTTTCAATTTCTTTTGTCATTTCATAGCCGTACATATCCGCTCTATCGAGCATAGAGAGGATGAGGATAACTGTGCTGCCCTTCATAAGCTCCTTGTTAATTTTCATCGCTAGCGAACTTCCCTCCTATACCTATAATTACGATACATCGTAAATCTAGGTATAAGTATAACGAAACCCCTCTCATTTTACAAGTATTGTAAAATGAGTCACCTCCAGCAATAAATCATAAAATTTTCTCCTAAGCTTTTTAATGTATAAGCGAATTTTACGATTCGTCGAATAGATACACCCTAACACATATATATAACAACAATTTGATTCATGGTTGTGTACACCAAAAACTGCATCTCTTCGCTAGACTAGCTAACTAAAGAGATGCAGTTCGCTTTTGCCACTGCTATTTACGTTCATGGTTGTGCTATACCTGTACCTTGCTTGTGTTATACATTATGCATATGCAGCAAACTTAACCATCTTCAACTAACCTGTACACACGCATTCGCTCGGCCTCTTACTGAACAATCAACTCATGCTCAGCACTCTCTACTTCACCTGCTTCACCCATAACAGCCCGAGCCCCTTTGAGCTCGAATCGCACATTATCGATGTATACGTGGTGAGTAGGGGCATCACCTGTTACACCGTTCGGCTTACCTAGTAAAAACTTGAGCTGTACCTTCTCATCACGCTCCATCGTAAATTCATAGCTATACCTTTGAATATCTCCCGTCAACGCAACGGGTTGATTAAGCGAGCGAGCGTATCCACTATTCTCTACAATAACCTCAATATCACGAGCTGCACTTGCATGAGCGTCGAATGAAACAACATAGGTTTTCCCCTTGCTCACAGTCACTTCATCCTGGAACACCATCACGTCCCACGGATTAATTCCTGAATGCTCAATTGTTGCATGAAGTTCGCCCTGATCAGCGGCAAAGCTTGCCTGCGACGGACCATCATATACACCTTGCACATGCGCATGCCACCCATCCATTCCATCATCAAAGGACCCATTCACCGCTAAAAAGGCTTTACTTCTTGCATCCTTTACCTCCACGCGTATGTTATCGATCCACACAGTATGCTCGCCAATCTCTTCCGCATTCTCCAGCTTACCTAGCAGCAGCTTGAAGGATAGCAGCGCATCTTGATCCATGGACAGCTCATAGCTGTAGCTTTGCCAATCAGTCGTTAAGCCAATTCGTTCTGATACATAGCGCTGATAGCTATCCGTTTCAAGCACTAGCTCTGCCTCACGGTCTAGTGAAGCCTTCGCATCCAGAGTCACCACGTACGTTTGATCCTTCTTCAGCTGAAGCCCAGCCTGTGATAGCATAACATCCCATGGCTGATTGCCTGCGCTCCATACTGTATATTCGAGCACTTCATCTATAACATCCAGCTTTGTATGCTCATCCCAGCCATCATAACGACCTTGCACATGCTCGCTCCAGCTATCCGTCCCATTCGAGAAGTCGCCGTTTTTAAGTGGGAATTGCAGCTCTAATGGCAGCTCACCTACATTATTATCCGTTGTACGCAGCAATACGATATCGTCCACATATATAGAGCCTTCCTCTCCCCCTAGCCAAAACGCGACTTTCCCTGAAGGCTGCTCTGCTCCTTCGATAGTAAAGCTAGCAGTATAGCTTTCTGCTTGTGAAGTAACATTAACTGTAGCTGGCTGACCGTATACTTCTCCCTCCGCACTCATTAATGCAACTTGAATGCTGCGTGGTTCCTTCGCGCGTGCTGTAAACGTCAGCTCATATTCATTGCCGTCAATCAAGCTAATTCCTTTCTGTACAAGAGCGACATCTTCCCCTTGCTGACCACCCTTTTCAATCGAAACATGAAGCTCTCGCAGTGATGAATCAACTGTAAATTCAGCTTCTGCATCGTCAGAGGTATCCGTCTGCCAGTACGTTAGTCTATGGATATACCCTAGATCAAAGCTTCCATTATAAATATGATTGCCACTCGCAAGCGGCTCCTTATATCCATGCTCCTCATACGGATCTGGTGCACTAATCTCCTCCAGCTTCACGTTGCCTATCCATATCGGACTTTCATTCAACCCCATATTGAACTCTAAGCGTGCAAGCTTATCTGTATCGGCAGTCATTTGAAATGCTCTTTCATAGTGCTGCATCTCACTCGTTAAAGAGATATCATAGTTGTCTGAGTATACCGTCCAGCCACGTTGTTCACCGCCACCGATCTTAACGGACATACTGCGAGCTTCCTCTGATCGAGCATCGAAGCTCAGCTTATACCATCGACCCTTGCCTACTGTCACGTGCTGAATCAGCTGCAGGGAATGTGTCTCATGACCTGCCTTCTGAATCGTAGCTTTAGCATAGCGATCACCCTCTATCTCCTCCACACCTAGTTCCCCTGCACCACCAAAAGATTCAAGCGCAACAAAATTCCAGTATTGCTCATTCAGCTGCTGAGTATCTTGCGTGATCGAAGTAATCGGCTGCTCATAGGCAGCATCATGCACGTAGCTGCCATTGATTGCTTCCTTATACGGTGCATCTATCGGCTCTACTTCAATCTCCGGCTCTGTGAGCTCTTTATATGGACGGCCAGTTAGCTCGTAAACTCTCACATAATCAACAAGCATTTCCGCAGGAAGATCAGATGCACCTGGTTCTCTGCCACCGTCATAATTACCTCCTACTGCTAAATTCAAAATCATATAGAATGGTTGATCAAACGGTGCTGGGAAGGCATACTTGGCAGGCTGATCTTCTCCCCAGCTGTCCCAATTGTTTATTGTTTGATAGAGCTCGCCATCCACATACCAGCGCAGCTCACCTGGCTCCCATTCCAAGCCGTACACATGATAATCGGTAATGTCTTCACCTTCTGGAAAGTGATACGTTTTAGCCGCAAACTTATTGTTTGGCCAAGTCCCTCCATAATGAAGCGCTCCACCAATCTCACCTAGCAGCCTGCCTCTTGCTTCCATTATGTCGATTTCTCCGGAAGAAGCCCATACACCATATACACTGTCCTGTGGCATCATCCAAAAAGCTGGCCACAGTCCTTCTCCAGCAGGCAGCTTCATTCTCGCTTCAAACTTACCGTACGTTTGCGAGAATGTAGGATCCGTGAATAATCGGCCTGACGTGTAAGGCTTGCCTTCGAACTGCTCCTGCTGAGCAGTAACCTTCAATACACCATCCTCCACAGCAATATTTTCTGCACGATAATATTGCTGCTCATTGTTGCCCCAGCCATCTAGGCCATATTGCGAGCCTGTTCCTAGCTGATAGCCCCATTTATCAAGATCAACGCCATTGGTATCAAGATTCGTTCCTTTTCCGTCAAATTCATCACTCCATACAAGCGTCCAATCATCTTTCGGAGGAGTCGTTGGCTTAGGATTCGGTGTTACGCTTGTTCCTCCATCCGACGCTCCACCATCTTGATCTGTGCTTGGTAATGCAATTCCCGCTTCATTCAGCAGCTGTTCGATCGTCCCAGTCGACGATAGCTTACTACCTTCTGCGCCCTTCAAAAATGATAGCAGCTTAATTAAGGAATCCTTATCCAACTCAATGATCGCATCATGCTCTACATATAACTCATCAATACTCGAACCATCACGAATAACTACGCGAACCTTACCTTCCAATCGATTCACAACAATCGTATCAATCGTTGACCCATCCATATAAATACTGTTTGTGCCGCCACCGTTAATATGGAGCACACCATCAATCTGTACATTATTCAGATGTAGATCTCCTTCACCAACAGCTGCCGTCACATAGACATTTCCTTTAATCGTCATATGTTCAAGCGTTATGCCAGCAGCATGGATAACGAGGTTGCCATCAACAACTCGATCTCTATAAACACCTGCCTCTTGAATAAATTCACCCGTCAATTCATCCAGCAACTTAACCGCCTCCGCTCTTGTCAGCGCTTTCAATGGTTTGATTGTACCATCACTGTAGCCTTTCATAATGCCCGTATCTACAAGACGCTGCATTGACTCCTTAGCATAGCTGCTTACCAACTCTGCATCAGAAAAACGCTCAATCGATTGTGATCCCTTAACTGCTGCCAGCTTGAACGCTGCTGTTAGCATCATTGCAGCATCCTGACGCTTTACTTGTTCATTCGGCTGAAAGCTGCCATCTGGATATCCATTAATAATCCTCGCAGCCGCTGCGGCCTCCACATCATCGCTGTACCATGCTCCACGCTCCACATCAGAAAAAGCTTTTGCTTCAGACTGTGGTGGAACACTATATTGAAGCACGGTTCGCAGCAGACGAGCAAACTGCGCTCGCGTGACGGGCTCATCTGGTCGCAGGCTGCCATCTGGATAACCGTTCAGTAGCCCTTCTTGCTGCCAAGCCTTCATTCGTTCGATTCCCCAATGCTTCTCTTCTGAGCCGCTGGCGCCATAGGCTGTAGTAGGCGCTAGCATAATTAGAACTAACAGCCATACGAGTATATTTCTTCGTTTCATCGATTGAACGCTCCTCTCATTTTTCATACCGAACATATAAGCTAATCGATTTGCAATAAAAAAAACGACTTGCTGCTAGCGAGGTATATTCCCTAGAAGCAAGTCGTCTCTTGATGTGCGTTACATGTTACCAATGTGGTGTATTAATTGCCGTTACTGCTATGCAACTCTTATTGCGCGTTATCATACCATTCATTAACTTCTTTCGTAATTTGCTCACCACCAGATTTATTCCAATTGTCCACCATCGTATCAAAGCTATCCAGCGGCTGTTGTCCGTAAATAATTTTACTGTATGTCTCATTAACAAGCTTATTAAGCAGCTCATTTTTGTCCTGCATCGTTTCTGTTAAAGGTCCCATGTAGTAGTTTTTCATGCGAATATCTCTTTGTTCAACGACGATTTTCATTGCATCGATATTTTCTTTAGGTCGGGAATTGAATTCTGTCTTCTCATAAGGTGTTACAGGCTCTGCACCGCTCGCCAGCTTTAGATGAGTGTCGCCATACAAGCTTGGAATACGAGCACCTTCATACGTAAGCGTATAGTAAAGCACAGGTGCTGTCTGACCGTTAAGACCCGGGAATAGCTCTGGATGATTTGCTGCATCAGCAGTTACCGTTCCATCTGGCAGAATTGCATAATCATAGCCTTCAGCAAAGCCATTTTCAAATTCACTGCCAGGCTGTGGATTCGCTAGATTATCGAAGAACCAGTTGTAATAATGAAGAATCGCTTCAGGATTCTCACTATCTTTATTGATGAATAGATAACCGTTCACCGGTGGATTGCCGCCTGCAGATCCGATCGTTCCATCTGGGCCAGCTGGAACTGGGTAAGCTTTATACGATGCACCCGGTACGTTAGCAAGCAGATCCGGGAATGGCCATGCTGGCAGCCAGTTGCGTCCGAACATAATGCCTGCTTCACCTTTCGTAAATAGCTCTGAGCCCGCATTCTCGTCATATAACGCTGAATCTTGAGAGATATAACCTTTCTCCATCCATTCCTTCAGCTTAGCAAGCGCTGTTTTAGCGTTAGGATTAATTGATCCGTTCTCCAAATCACCTTCAGCAGTCAAATTCCACTGTCCCGGCATCGTGCCATACGCTCCGAATACAAAGCCGATATCCGTCATCCACGTGCTGTAGCCGTTTTTAAAGCCTGTTGCCAAACCAATTGTATCGTTTTTGTTATTACCGTCTGGATCTTGATTTACAAAAGCATCCATAACTGCTTCAAGCTCTTCGATCGTTGTTGGCGCTTTCAATTCCAGCTTATCAAGCCAATCTTGACGAATCCACATGACGTGATCGTCATTGTATGCATAATCGAGAATCGGCAGTGCCATTTTTTGACCATCACGTGTAATTGGCAGCCAAATCGATGGATCTAACGCTAGACCTTCCTTGTAAGTATCATTGGCATATTGCTCAACTAGATCACCAATCGGCATAAATTGACCGGAATCAATGAGCATATTTACCGTTTCCAGATCTCCGCGATATACTACAACATCAGGCATCTTTTCACCGGATGAAAGCATTAAGCGAAGCTTTGTTTTATATGCATCATTGGTATTTGTTACAACCCAATTGTATTTAATATCAATTCCTAGACGTTCTTTAATCATTCGCGTGTGAACGTTGTCTTCGATACTTTCACCTTCTTTGAAGACTGAACCATTCTCATTAATTCCCCACACCGTAGATATCGTGATCGGCTCTTGATACTTTCCATCTACAAAGTTATTGCTTGGCTGTTCAGTACCTTGATTACCTGAATTGCTAGTGTTGCTTCCCTTACCGTTGTTACTTGAATTGGTTGTGTTATTACCACCACCATTATTATTGCCTGAACATGCAACAAGCACTGCTGTAAATGACATTATAAGCAATAATGATAACCATTTTTTCATGTTCGTACCCCCTATAAGTTATATTTTGGTTTATATAGCGCAAAATGCTATAATTTCATATTACTTTTTCCTACTTGAAGTAAAAGACCACATTTTTTAGATTGATGCCATTTTCTTTGTTACTCCTTCACTGCGCCTAGTATAATGCCTTTTACAAAATATCGCTGCAAAAACGGATAAACAAGTAAAATCGGCAACGTTCCGATAAAGATTTGCGCAGATTTGACTGTACGCTGAGATATGTTTTTCAGCTCATTGACGTCAATATTAATTTTGTTGAAGTCCTGCTGCACAATGACCGTTTGCAAAAATGTGGAAAGCGGGTACTTGCGATAATCTGATATATACAGTAAGCCATCAAACCAAGAATTCCAATGCATAACCATCGTAAATAGCGATATTGTTGCAATAGCTGGCATGGAAACTGGCAAATAAATGCTGAACAGCGTTCGGAAATGTCCTGCGCCATCAATAAGCGACGCTTCCTCCAGCTCTTTAGGCACAGCGCGGAAAAAGTTCATAAGCAGTACCATATTGAACACATTAATTGCCACTGGCAGTACAAGTGCCCACATCGTATTCATCAGATTCAGCTCACGTATGAGCATGTAGCTTGGAACGATACCTCCGCTAAACAGCATCGTAAACAAAAAGTACCACATATAGATCGAGCGACTCTTAAAGTAACCGGTATCCTTCGATAATGCATAGCCAGCCAGCGTCATGATACTCATCCCAATGACCGTTCCAAGCACCGTACGCTGTAAGCCTACAAGCAATGCATTATGAAAGTTAGGGTTATTGAGCGTTTTTGCATACGCATCAAAATTAAAGCCAATCGGCCACAGTCCTACTAGATTGGAATTGGCTGGTGCGCTTGCGCTGAAGCTTACCGCTAATATGTGAATGAGCGGCAGCACGCAGGACAAGCAGATTACAGTTAGCAAAACATAATTGAACACAGTAAAAGCTCTATAGCTTGCTGTTTTATAGTACATGCACTCTCATCCTTTACTAGAAGATTCGGTAACCGGCAAATTTATAAGCCATGCGATAGGAGATTACGATTAAGACGAGACCAATTGCTGACTTAAACAGCCCTACTGCAGTACCGAAGCTGTATTGCCCATTCAGAATTGCCGTACGATAAACGAACGTATCGATAATATCGCCTTTGTCATACACAAGCGTATTGTATAGGTTGAAAATTTGATCAAAGCCGCCGTTCAAGATATTGCCTAGCGACAGCGTGCCTACCACTACGGCAATCGGAATCATCGCCGGTACTGTAATGTGCAGTGTTTGCTTCCAGCGATTAGCACCATCGACCTCAGCTGCTTCATACAACGCTGGGTTCACACCAGCTAACGAGGCTAAAAATACAATCGTATTAAACCCGAAGTTTTGCCATATATCACTGACAACAACGGTGAAGCGAAACCAATTGCCATTGGATAGCCATGGTACCGCATCTATTCCAAGCGAGATTAGTGTACTGTTAATAATCCCTTTGCTGCTTAGCATATCCGTTAGTATCGCACCAAGAATAACCCATGATATGAAGTGCGGTAAGTACACTAGCGTCTGAATCGTACGCTTAAATGCTATCTTGCGAACCTCATTAAGCAGAATGGCAAATACGAAAGGAACGATTAAGCCGAAAACAATTTTCAGGCTTGAAATAATAACGGTATTCCATATTACTTCTTTACTGTCTGGATACTGAAACATAAACTCAAAATGCTTCCAGCCTACGAATTTGGAGCCGAGGATGCCATCATACGGCTTAAAATCCTGAAACGCCATAACCAATCCGCCCATAGGCATATAAGCAAATATGAACGTAATAATTGCTGCGGGCAGCAGCATCATATGCAGCGGCCATGTACGACTTAGCTTTTCTCTTTCCCGTTTGCGCATTTTGTTTGAATTTTTTAGCGGCTTGCGCACGACATTGTCCACTGTATTGCCCCCTTCCAATATTTGCGATATAATTTGTCTCTCCCGTACTATCATTCTATCAGCATGGATTTTCATGCTACAGACCTCGTTTTTTGGAACGATGCCAATTTTTTTGTCTCCTATTCACATCATATTTGGAGAGTGGGGAACGATCGATGCGTTTACGTGAAAGTACATTTACCAAAATTATTACCTTGATTGTTTTGCTATTAATTCCAATTATTTTTCTTTACACCTTGTCCATGCGCACGAGCATGCAGGTTATTGAAGAAGAGGTTTACTCACTGCAGCAGAAGGATATTACGTTTTTAGCTGATGAGATTAACAAAAGCGTGACAACGCTTACATCTTTAGGATTTTTGCTAAGCGAGGATATTCATATTCAGCAGCTGCAGACGCTGCACCTTATCGAAAGCGCTTACGAGCGTAATGATGAACGGCTGCGCATTATGGAGCGATTGCGGCTGCTCAACGTATCGCAGCGCTGGGATACGCAGTATAGCATTCTAGCTCCAGCTAATCAGGAGTTCGTGTCGACTAACACTTTCCTGACCTATGATCTGGATTCCGTTAAGAAGCTGCTTGCTCCTAATTGGACCTATCAGGAGATGGTAACTCAAAATATCGCTCAGCAGCGCTTTGTCAGGCATATCGTCAAGCCGAAAAGCAAGCTCATCGACCTTGATCGGGCTGGAATTATTGTAGAAATCTCCTTTCCTGAAGAGCACATTATTAAAGATCTTGACGCGTTTAAAGCAGCAGGAAAAGGCGACCCATTTCTCTATCATGTACAGGGAACAACGATCCGCAATAAGAGCGCCAATCTCGACATGATTGATCATATTCATCAGCTCGTTCAGGAAGGCAAGCTCAGCGTCAGCGGCAATAACGATACCGTTAGGTTAGACGGTACAAAGTACTTAGTCACCTTTGCCCATATTCCGACGATTGACTGGTACTTGATCGATTATGTTCCGATTGAAGCAATGCTACAGCCAATCATTAAAACTCAGGTTATGTTCTATGTATCGGTCGTGCTGCTGCTTATATTAGGTTTACTTGCAGCGTATCTACTATACCGTAACGTTCAACGTCCAATCAGCCTGCTTATCCGCAATGTGAAACGGCTGCAGGAAGGGAATTATGCTACAAGAATTACAGTTAATCCGAAAAATGAGTTTTCATATTTATTTGCTAGATTCAACGATATGGCTGCGGAAACGGAGCGACTCATAGAAAAGGTATATGTAGAGGAGCTGCGTCGCCGCGAAGCGAATGTGAAGCAGCTGCAATCGCAGATCAATCCTCATTTCCTCTACAATTGCTTTGCATTAATTCGCAGCTTAGCGCGACTTGATAAAAAGGAATCGGTCATGATGATGTCGATGCATCTTGCCAAATATTATCGTTATACGACGCGGGTGGAGAAGCTGACTACTACACTGAAGGAAGAGCTGCAGCTGCTGGAAAGCTATCTCGAGATTCAACGTTTCCATATTCAGCATATGAACTACTCGATTGATGTGCCGGAGTCTATGCTTAGGCTCGAGCTGCCAAGGCTGCTGCTGCAGCCGATCGTTGAAAATGCTGTGCTGCACGGTATTGAGCAATATGATGGCGATGGACTTATTACGATTACTGGTGAAAGCGCGAATGGTTGGCATAGCCTGATCGTTCAGGATAATGGTGTTGGCATGAGTGAGGAAGCACTGCAGAAGCTGGAGCGTGAGCTCATGCATGTACCTGACGATCACACAGGCTGTGCACTGTGGAATATTAAACAGCGCATGCTGCTGCAATTCGGGCCAAGTGCAACACTTAGCTTCGTCAGACGAAAAGAAGGCGGCTTAATTGTTAAGCTGATGTGGCAGGAGCATACATCCGTCTAATTAGCTGTCCATAGATCTATAGATCCAACCTTAGCTTTACTCTTAGATCCAACCTTAGAGCCACTTTTCCCTAGTGGCTCTACTAGCTTACATATCGTTCTAATACAAGAGGGGGAGTATGCATGTATCAATTACTCATTGTGGATGACCAGCCTGATCTAGTAGAGGATCTAGCAACCAATATCGATTGGAGTAGTATTGGCATTCGTACTGTGCATCAAGCACACTCTGCTCATGAGGCGCTTGATGCGATGCGAATGACTCAGATCGATATTGTCATTACTGATATTCGTATGCCGGGCATATCCGGGCTTGATTTAATCGATGCAATTAGAACATCCTGGGACCATGTTAAATGTATTCTTCTGTCAGGCTACAATGACTTTGAATATGCAAAGCGTGCTTTGCAGCAGCAGGCAAGCGATTATTTGCTAAAGCCTGTCGAGGATGAGGAATTAATGGAAGCGGTACAGCGAGCAATTCGCGAGCTGGAGCAGCATTGGCTGGAGGTCAGCTCGATGCAGAATGCAATCAGCTCCGTAAAAGCGAATTTACCAATATTGCGCTCTCATCTGCTCACAACGCTGCTGCAAAAGCAGCTTCCGCAAAAGCAGCTTGAGAAACGGCTAAGTATGGTCGAGCTGCCGCTGCATCCGAATATGCCCTGCTATATGATGCTGCTGCGCATGGAGGATTACTTTTATGAGCAAAGCGAGGAAGACAGCTCGCTGCTGGAATATGCAATCTGTAATATCGCGGAGGAGATTTTCGCGGAGGACTATCAGCTTTGGCATGTGAAGGATAGCTACGGCTACTATGCGTTTTTAATATTCCCGGCTGCGAACGAGCTGGAAACGCAGCTGCATGCTGCAAGTGGTACGGAACAATCGCCCCGTGCAGCAAATAACGATAATCAAGCAATGAATACAAGTGAGGTTGTTAACTATGCACTGAATGCTGAAGCGATCGAACAAAAGGCTGCCCACCTGCAGCACTATGTGAAGCTCTACTTAAAGGGAACGGTCTCGCTTGTGCTCAGTAAGCAATTAACTTTTCCACAGCAGCTAGCATCAGAATATGAGCGGCTGCTGCATAGCTTTAGACAGCGAATCGGCAGTGAGCGTGACTTCTTGCTGACGATGCACGCGGAGCCTGCAGTGGAAACAGATAGCGCCGATTGCTTAACGCAGCTATATACGCCGCCTCTGCTTAATCATTTACTCGAGATTGGACAGTGGGACAGTGTTGATGAAAAGCTGAACGCAATATTTACAGAGCTGGAGCAAAAGCGAGGGGATTCCTACGAGCATATCGTTGAAACATACTATGCAATAGCTAGTGCGTTAAGCTATGCCGTACATAAAAATAAGCTGCGTATGGCTGACTGCCTCGGTGTTGAATTCAACCAGATGCTTTCTGGACCTAATTTTCATACGATTATGCAGCTACGCAGCTGGCTGGACGCTGCCATTCAAGTCTATAAGGAAGCGATCACTGCACGCACGCAGGACTCAAGAACGGGTATCATTCAAAAGGTGCAGGACTATGCTACTCAGCATCTCGCTGATGCGTCGCTGCAATCAATCGCTGATCATGTGTTCTTGAATGCATCTTACTTATCGAAGGTGTATAAGCTGGAGACTGGCGAAGGAATAAGTGAGTATGTTTCGCGGCTGCGCTTGGAAGCTGCTGCGCATATGCTACGCTCGACCTCAGAGAAAATTTACGAAATCTCGGGCAAGGTTGGCTACAGTAAGACGAGCTATTTCATTAAAGTGTTCAAGGAGCGTTATGGTGTCACACCGCAGGAGTTTCGTGATCAGTAAGTACCTTTGTTAATGATTGATTGCTCATCGTTAAAGGCGTGTAAGCTCTGTACTGGAGCTACACGCCTTTTTTTCATATTGACATTATAAAAAGGACTATGCTAAAAGCGATCCTTAGTAAGACGCTTGTTAGCATAGCCCCATCTTTTTAGAAACTAGATTCTAGTTACAGTATAGCCTTTTTCCTTCAGCAAAGTGATTAAGCCATCTTCCCCAAGCATATGGAGATAGCCTGCAATTACAAAATACGATTCTTTCTTCTCATTGTTTAGGTAGCCTTCGATTTTCTCGAGCATGCCCGCATGACGGTTTGTCAGCAGCTTTTCATAAACCTCCGGATTTTCCTGCAGTGCAGCAACAAGCTCTTCCAGTCCTGCGTCATCCCCTTGAATCCATAGATCTACTAGCACGTCGATTGCTGGTTCGCTAGTTTCCGCTACGCCATAGATACCATCCAGTGCTTCAATTACTTGCTGCTCTTGAAGCTCTTTCGAGTAGCTATCGAATACATTAAGCTGCAGCGAGTACGATTCCAACTCCAGTATCGGCTTATTCACTGATAGAGCTCTGCTCAAGTAGTACATGTCTATACCCATTCCACCCTGATAGCCAGAGACCGCAGCTGAATAGTTCACCATATCGAGAGATACCGCCCAAGGCTTAAATGCATCATATGCATTCGTCTCCATCCCAAGATCTGTAAGGAATGCTTGGATGCGTGCGTACGTTTCTGCAGATACATGGTCCTTCAACGTTGTACCGTCAGTATACATTTGCATTGCAGCAATCTCTTTAGCTGTTTGCTCATCTGGAGCTTGTGCAATATTCACCTCAACAACGAGATGATCCGCGTTATCAAATGCCTCTTCGATCTCATCACGTAGTGGGTACATCGTAGCATCACCGAGATGGACAGAGCCTAACAAATGTACTTCAACTCCATCTTTCTCTACTTTCCAGATGTAACCTTTGCTAGCTTCTTTAGTCAATATTACGGATTGCGAAGCGGCATCCCATTGTACATCGAAGTTAATTGCTTCGCTAATAAATCTTAGTGGCACATAGGTTGTGCCTTGATAAACCTTTGGAGCAACGGTTAATTCCGTCTCAACTCCATTCACATATCCGGTAGCATTGCCAATCTGAAGCGCAATCGAAAAACCATATTTTTCTGCCAACACCGCTTGATTAGGATGATCCCAAGTTACGGAGTATCCAAGTGTTTCTAGCATCGCGCGTGCTGGTACTAGTGTTGTCCCTTTTTCAACAATCACTTCATTATCTTGAAACTCGACCTGTTCGCCATTAATCCATACTGTAGTTGCCTTTGTTGCTGCCTTAGCATCACTTGCCTCCTGTGCCTGAACGCCTGTAGCTAGTACAAAAATCATAATTAGTGCGGCTAATAGTGCGGTCCACTTTTTCATTCATTTCTCCTCTTTCTTAAAGTTTGTATACATTTAATTCTAAATTTAACAAAAACATATAAATATATCAATCATTATTTACAATATAATCGCTGTAAGGTTTTGTAATTCTACTAATATTGATCCAGCCAGCATGTCATATTTAAGTCCGGGCTAAGGAAATTCGCAACGAAAACAATGCCTACGACGATTGCAAATTTATATATGTAATATCTCTTGCAATAATCTTCATATTTACACCACCTTAAAGGTTGTCGCAAAAGTTAACACCTTATACTGTATCAATAAGTAGATGGAAAATGATTGTTTATTCCTACTACGCACAATTTTTATCGTGAACGTAAAAAAGACTGCACCTACGCAGTCTTTTTTATTACTTTGGTCTCACATTAAACAGAAAAACCGCTCTAATCATAAGCTAGGATGATCCTCATATGACAAGAGAACGGTTTTGTCTATTGTTATTAAACGTTACGACTTAGTTATTATGCTAGTAGCAGTAACACCACTATTAGCAGCTAGCGTTATATTGATTCAAATCGCTAATTGTGAGAGCGCTGGCTTCACCTACACGCGCTTCAATAGCACATCCTGCTCATACATCTTCACTTGCTGCAGCCAGTCCTCGCGTACTGGCACGCCAGCTGTCGCACAGTAGTAATCCCACACTGCGCCGAACGGATAGAACTTAAACTCTTCTGTTAACGCTAGACGAGATGTATAATCTTTGTTCAGCTCAGCTTCTCGCAGCTGCTCTACTGGCTCTAGCATCGCACGCAGCAGCGCTTTAATCGTATTACGAACGCCTATCACCCATGCTGCAATATGATTAATACTGCCATCGAAAAAGTCCAGACCAATATGCGTTCGATCAAGAAGCTCGCCACGCACAAGCTCACGTGCAATATCAAGCAGCTCATCATCCATAGTAACCACGTGATCGCTATCCCAGCGCACTGGACGGCTTACATGCAGCAGCAGCTCATCGATATACATCAGCACGGAAGACAGCTTATTGGAGATCACCTCAGTCGGGTGGAAGTGCCCAGCATCGAGACATAATGCTTTGTTATTCGCAATGGAATAGCCCATATAAAACTCATGCGAACCTACGACATAGCTCTCTGATCCGATACCGAATAGCTTGCTCTCCACCGCATCAATGTTATACTTACGATCAATTGGCTCAGCAAAGATTTCGTCTAGCGATTGCTTTAAACGCTGACGAGGTGCTAGGCGATCAACTGGCGTATCCTTGTAGCCATCTGGCACCCAGAAGTTGGTGACGCATGTTTGCCCAGTTTCTTTACCAAAGTACTCTGCGATTTTGCGCGATGCTTTGCAATGTTCGATCCAGAACTGACGAATTTCAGCATCTGGATGGCTTAGCGTAAAGCCATCTTCTGCCTTCGGATGCGAGAAGCAAGTCGGATTGAAGTCTAGCCCAAGGCCTTGCTCCTTCGCCCACTCTACCCAATTAGTAAAGTGCTTCGGCTCTAGCTGATCGAGATCGACCTTCTCCTCAGTATCAGCATAGATTGCATGCAAATTAACTTTATGCTTACCCGGTATAAGTGACAACGCTTTCTCCAAGTCTTGACGAAGCTCCGCAGGAGTTGATGCACGTCCAGGGTAGCTTCCTGTCACTGCTATACCACCGCTTAATGACTCATCCTTAAACAAAAAGCCTTTTACATCATCGCCTTGCCAGCAATGGACGGATACCTTTATATCGGCTAATCGTTCTAGCACGCCGTCTACATCAATCCCGTGTCTTGCATACATTTCCTTCGCCAGCTTATAGCTGTCTACAACGCTTTGTTCCATTGTTACGCCTCCAATCTATTATTTCAAGCTTCTCCAGCGCTCAAGCACCTGCTCCAAATCTTCCACCTGACGTGGAAGATAGCTCACAACGTCAAAGGAATCAGCAATTAGCTTGCGAGCATCAGACAGCTCGCCTAGCCTACCACAAGCGATTAGCTGTACAACAAGATTACCGATCGCTGTTGATTCCGATGGTCCTGCCTTCACTTCTCTACCGATGAGATCGGCAGTTAGCTGGCAAAGCAGTCCATTGTTCGCTCCACCGCCAACGATGTGCAGCACTTCTGGCTTCGTGCCTGTCAATGATTCAAGCTCATTCATATAGTCATAATACGTAAGTGCCAGACTATCAAATATCGTACGAGCAATTTCACCAGCGGACTGCGGAATATTCTGCCCAGTCTCCTGGCAATACGCCTGTATCTCTTCGATCATATGGTTCGGATTCAAAAAGCGAGCATCGTTGCAGCGCACTAAAGTCTGAAATGGCTGCTCCTTAGCTGCAAGCTCCACTAACTCAGCAAAGCTATATTCATTGTTCTGCAGGCGGCGAGTCTCTTGAATCATCCACATGCCCATTATGTTTTTCAAGAAGCGATACGTATTGTACGCCCCTCGTTCATTCGTATAGTTCAGTGCCATCGCTCGCTCATCATGCAGCGGCTGTTGCAATTCCATGCCAAGCAATGACCACGTACCGCTGCTAATATAAGCCCATGGAATTGGATCAGCAGCAGGTACACCAACGACAGCAGATGCAGTATCATGCGTTGGCACAACGATGCACTTGCAATCAGGCAGCTCACTCTGTTGCTGCAAGCTAGACAGAAGCGGACCTAGCGTAGCGCCCGGCTCGATTAACGGGGCAAATTGCTCACGCCTCACACCGACGAGCTCCAGCAGCTCCTCATCGTACTGCCCTGTTGCGAGATTAATCATTTGGCTCGTGGAAGCATTCGTTGCTTCATTCATCCGTTTTCCCGTCAATCGGTAATACAAATAATCAGGAATATATAGAATATGTGCAGCTTCGCGAAGCTGCTGATCATCATGAACGTACAGCTGATACAAAGTGTTAAAGGGCAGCTCCTGGATGCCTGTTTTGCTATAGACAACGTCGCGGGTAATATGCTGATGCAGCTGATCTGGCACATCGTTCGTACGCGCATCACGGTAAGCATACACATCGTGAAGCCGCTCGCCCTTATCATCCAGCAGAACATAATCGACGGCCCACGTATCGATACCAAGCGTGCAGCGATCGATACCAGCATCTTTCGCTTTACGCAGCCCAATTAAAATTTGCTGGAACAGCTGCTCGATATCCCAATAATCATGATTACCCTTACGATGGAATCCGTTAGAAAAACGATGCAACTCCTGCAAAACTAGCTTACCTTGATCAAGTCTGCCATGTACAAGTCGACCGCTCGATGCACCGATATCGACTGCAATATGATCGTTCATTGGGCCCTCTCCTTATTAAAGAAAATGGACTTTATTTTGTTCGTTCTTACATTAAATTGCTATACCATACACTCGACTCCCGTTAACTATCTTCTGCCCACATAGATGGATCTCTTTGTTAAAGATTATCAACGATGATCGTATATACAATACCTGGACCATGCACACCAATCGTAAGATCATTCTCGATATCCGCAGAACGGCTTGGTCCCGATACAAAATGAATCCCTGCAGGCAATTGCTGAGGCTCGTCGAACTGCTTCAGAACCTCACCCAGCCGTGTTACAACTGAGCTCCGAGGAACTATGGCTACTAAAAGCGTCGGCAGCAAGCTTACTGACCGACCTTTTGTCTTGCTTGACATCAAGGCAAGCGAGCCTGTATAAGCTACGGCATAGTCTGCTAGTACGACTCCAATATCCGCCTCAGCTGCTCTTGCTTTCCAATCCTCATGCTGATCATCGTTCCAGCTACGTACATTCACTTGCGGCAACGCCTGCTCTAAGCCAAGCTGCTCCAGCAGCTCAACATCCTGACGCAGTACATGCAACGCCTGCAACTCCGCCGCTTTACTCGCAATGATGCTGCTAGCATCGGCCAGCGTTGCAGCGGATAGCACATATCCACCTGCCGCCTCAAAGTTGCGCTGGAACATGTCAAGCTTATCTGCTTCACTCAGCTCGAACTGCTCCCAAAACTCAGGTGCACCCCGCAATGGACGCTGCGGCTTTTCTGTCACGCGAGGCCGATTCAACTTAGCAGCAATACCACTTAAAAATTGCTCCTGCTTTTGCTTCGATCTCTCATCTAGCTGCTTTAGCCAATCCTCACGATGATCACTCATGCGATGCACCTCCATCTCGCCCTGTCAGCCATTGCTGCATACGCGCAGCGACCGCTGGATCAGCTTCCTTGGCCTGCTGACCTAGCTCGGATCGCAGCTCGCTATATTGTTCGCGGAAAAGCTGCTTGGAGATGCTTGGCGCTACGCGATAGGAGTTCCAGCCTTTAAGCGGTCCTATTTTCACTCGTATGCCGCCATCTCTGACGACCGCCTTCTGACCGATCTTACCTAGCTTAAGCGCGCTATGATACACCTTCACACTGGACATCACGGTGGCAAAGCCCTTCATCCCGATGCGCTCCAAGGCGTTATCATGTCCCGCTTCCACCTTCCGTCTACGCAAGGAAACAAGCATATCATGCAGTGGAATTTTGACTGGACAAGCTTCATAGCACGCACCACATAGGCTCGAGGCGTTCGCGATATCATCCCACTCTGCCACATTTTTCTGTAAGGCCGGAGTTAGCACTGCCCCAATCGGACCGCTATACGTACCGCCGTAAGCATGACCGCCAATATGACGATATACTGGACACGCATTCAAGCAGGCACCACAGCGAATGCAGTTCAGCAGCTCTTGAAACTCTGGATCTCCCAGCTGCAAGGAACGTCCATTATCAAGAATAATAATATGCATTTCCTCTGGACCGTCGCCGTCTTCTGCTCGTCTAGGCCCTGTAATGCCCGACATATAGACCGTCAGCTTCTGTCCTGTCGCCGAACGCGGCAGCAGTGTCGCCATGACCTCAAGATCGGCCCAAGACGGAATAATGCGCTCCATTCCCATAAATGTAATTTGCGTTTTTGGCACGGTCGATACCATGCGCGCATTGCCTTCGTTTTCAAACAGGACGATAGAACCTGTCTCCGCAATCGCAAAGTTACAGCCTGTCACACCGATATCTGCCTGTAAAAACTTTTCGCGCAGCTTTTTGCGCACATAGCCTGCAAGTACGGATGTTTCAGGCGGAAGCGTCTCACCAGCATCCTCGGACAGCAGCTCCGCAATTTGGTAACGGTTTTTATGAATAGCTGGAATAATAATATGGGATGGCGTCTCATTCGCTAACTGAATAATATACTCGCCAAGATCGGTTTCAATCGCCTCACAATCGATCGATTGCAGCGCTTGGTTAAGATGAATTTCTTCTGTTACCATCGACTTTGATTTCACTGCGCTTTTCGCTTGCTTCGCTTTGGCAATCTCCAGCCCGATGCTAATCGCCTCTTGTGCGGTTTCGGCAAAATGAACATGGACACCGTTTTCTCTCGCGTTGTTTGCAAATTCACCTAGATAATAATCCAGGTGAGCAATCGTATGAAGCCGAATTTGCCGTCCACGCTCTCTCCACTCATCCCAGTTCCCATGCTCTTCTGCCGCCTTCAGCTTGCCGCTGCGCAGTCTTTCCGTCGTAAAGCGTACTGCTTGCCGTAAAAAGTCATTGTTCAAAGCAAGCTCTGCACGCTCCTTAACCGTTCCTTTAAGCTCTGTTTGCTGCGTGCTCATCGCTGTAGTTCACCCCCTCGTACAGCAATTCTACGAGATGCATAACTCGCACTGGCTTATTCCGATAACGCAAATGTCCAGCAATATTCATGAGGCATCCCATATCAAGACCTACCAGCACCTCTGCCTCCGTCTCGATCACATGCTCTGCCTTCTCTGCAACCATTGCACCCGATATATCTGACATCTTCACTGCAAATGTCCCACCAAAGCCGCAGCAATCCTCGGCAAATGGAAGCGGCACAAGCTCTAGCCCTTGCACATTGTTCAGCAGCGCCATTGGTTCATGCTTTACACCAAGCAGGCGGCTGCCATGACACGATGGATGGTACGTGACCTTATGAGGAAAGCGTGCTCCCACATCTTGAATACCGAGCACTTCTACTAAGAAATTTGAAAATTCAAACACTTTCTTTTGCAGCTGTATTGCTTTCTCTTGCCACTCAGGCTCCTCTTCAAACATCGCAGGATAATGATGAACCATATATGCGCAAGATCCTGAAGGTGTAACGACAAAGTCACTATCCTCAAACGCGGTAATAATCGTCTTCGCAGCAGCTCTTGCTTCCTTCCAATACCCGCTATTATAAGCAGGCTGGCCACAGCAGGTTTGCACATTGGGAAACTCAAGCACAATCCCGTACCTGGCAAGAAGTCGCATCATTGTTTCCCCAACTCTTGGATATACTGCATCACTTAAACAAGTAATGAACAATGATACTTTCATCCTTTTCACCAGCCTTCATTTTGAATTGACATTATGAAGTATCGTAAGCCGAATGTGCTTATCCGGCTTACGTTTATATCGATAGTACCGTCATAATAGTAATTATCGATGTTATATCGTTATATTAGGCAATCGTTACGCTAAGTCCTGCCGACTCAAGTGTATCCTGTATGTCGCGGCTTAAGTCACTATCACTAATAACCGTATGAATGGCTGATAGATCAGCAACATGTGTAAAGGCCTGAACGCCAAATTTACTAGAATCAGCAAGTAGAATCGCCTGATCTGCAGCCCCGATCATTTGCTGCTTTAACCGTGCCTGCAGCTCGCCGGACTCGCTAATGCCACGATCCAGATGTATGCCTTTACTGGAGAAAAACAGCTTATTCACATGGAATGCCTCTAGTGACTTTTCTGCAATCGGACCTACAAAGGAAAGAGAGCGCTGTGATAAGCGTCCGCCCAGAGAGATCACTTCAATCCTCTCCTTGGCACTTAACTCGGTCACAACCTTTACCGAATTGGTCAGCACCGTGATCGGCAAGTCAGGCATAATTTTCGCCATATACCAAGCTGACGTGCTTGCATCGAGCAATATTCGATCATTCGGCTCGATCAGCTTGATCGCTTGCTCAGCAATACGCCTTTTTTCCTGCGAGCGCGTAACCTCTCTTTCGCTGTAAGGCACCTCCAGCTGCGCATCCTTTACGCTAACCGCCCCACCGTGGGAGCGCTTCAGTCGTCCTGCTTGCTCAAGCCGATCCAAATCTCTGCGAATTGTTTCCTCAGTAACTTCACATAGCTCGCTTAATTCAGAGACTCGAATGCTCCCTCTCTCATTGACAAGCTGAACAATTTTTTCATAACGTTCTACAACCAGCATGCGCGCATCCTCTTTTCAACACGTTTTTCTTGAAACGTCCTGTTTCATATCTAGAACAAATTATAACGTATAAGACCAAAGGGGCAAAGAATTGATGCTGCAGCTGCTGCTTATGAGCGTGTTAATAATAAAGTTATCTAGTAAATGCTGCCGGTACTCCGCCATCAATGGTTAACATGCAGCCCGTCGTTTTGCTCGCTTTGGAGGAAGCAAAAAATGCAATCCCTTCAGCGATATCCTTCGGATAAATATTAACAAGCAGCGTCGTACGCTTGCGGTAATATTCCTCTAGCTGGTCCGGCTCAATGCCATATGCCGTAGCGCGCTCATTGCGCCAGTTGGAATTCCAGATCGCCGATCCCTGCAGAATCGCATCCGGTAGCACCGTATTGACACGAATGCCGAACTCTCCGCCTTCTGCCGCAATGCAGCGTGCAAGATGCGCTTCAAGCGCTTTTGCTGCACTATAAGCTGATGCATTTTTACCTGCATATACCGAGTTTTTAGAACCTACAAACACCATGCTGCCGCCGATGGATTGCTGTTTCATAATACTAAACGCTTCTCTAGCAACTAGGAAGTAGCCCGTGCCCAGCACGTTGATGTTCAAGTTCCATTCCTTCAGCGATGTTTCATCGAAAGGACTAGACGTCGCCAGACCTGCATTGTTCACGATAATGTCCACGCCACCGTATTGCAGCAAAGCTTGAGCGTAAGCAGCCTGTACTTCTTCTTCCTTCGTCACATCCATCTTCACAGCTAACGCACGGGAATCGCCATACTTCGCATTCAGCTCATCTGCTACCTTTTGAGCTCCCTCTAGATTAAGATCGGCAAGCACAACATGTGCACCTTCTCCTACTAGACGATCCGCTGTTGCGCTGCCAATTCCACCAGCACCGCCAGTAATAAGCGCAATCTGACGAGAGAACTCCATCTCAGCAGGAGCAAGCGTTAACTTGTACAGCTCAAGTGGCCAATATTCTACGTGGAACGACTCATTCTCACTTAACGATACAAAATTGCCCAGTGCTGTTGAACCTCTCATTACTGCTATCGCACGATGATATAATCCGCCGCTTACTTTGGACATCGCCCAACTCTTGCCTGTGTTGAACATACCAACACCTGGAACAAGAATAACGCGCGGTGCCGCTTCAAACATCACTTCACCGTTTTCACTATTACGCTCAAAGTATGCTTTATAGCCTTCCTTATAGCCCGCTAGACCTTCGATTAGCTTTTGCTTTAAGCCATCGATATCCTGTTCATTTGGCTCCCAATTGATATAGAGTGGAGTAACCTTTGTATGAACGAGATGGTCAGGACATGCCGCACCGATCTGAGACAATTCTTTGGAATCACTGCCACCGACAAAAGCAAGCACATCTGCTTCATCATCAAACGAAACAATCATTTTTTTCTCATCGCTTACTAATCCGCGAATAAGCGGCATAATTTGTGCTGCTACACTTTGACGAGTTTCAGGTGCTAGCGGAGCATACTTCTGACCGCCAAACAGCTTTGCTTCATTCACTTTAGCTTCAATATATTGCTCTGCTTCGTTAATAATGTTGATCGTCTGCGCATAGCACGCTTCCGATGTATCTCCCCACGTTACAAGTCCGTGCTTTTCCATAAGCACAAGCTCGGCATTAGGATTAGACTTAACGCCTTCTGCAATCATCTTCGATAACGTGAAGCCAGGACGAACATATGGCACCCATACAAAGCGGTCTCCGAATATCTCCTTCGCAATTTCCTTGCCGTTATCCGCACAGCAGATACTAATAATTGCATCAGGATGTGTATGATCGACATGTGGGAATGGAAGAAATGCATGCAATAGCGTTTCGATAGAAGCTCTTGGATGCTTACTATCAATCATGCAGTTGCTTAAGTATGCAACCATATCCTCATCGCTCATCTCATCACGCTCAAGCAATGGCTGGATGTAACTCAGGTTCAGCCCTGTAAAATGCTGTGCCTTCATCGTTGCTAGATCGGAGCCGCTGCCCTTCACGTACATGACTTCAATCTCTTCACCGCGGAAATCTATAATCTTTGTTTTACTAGAGGTGTTGCCTCCTCCCCAGTTACATACACGACGGTCAGAACCAATAATATTCGAACGATAGACAAGCTGCTCTAGTCCGTTCGCTTGCCGTGGAGCCTGCTTTGCATCCCATAAATTTTGTACCAATTGAAATGCCTCCCTTTGTTTATGTTGTTTTGTGTTTGTTTGTTTCTGTTATTCTATGGTTTTTATACTATCACCTTTGTTTGTTTTTGTATATATCCTTTTTTAATGAATATCATGCTACAATATTAATGCCTAGCAAAAGCAATCGGGCTAATTAACATATAATCAATGGCTGAATGTATAATTAACATATACCCTATGGGCGAACGTCTGAATGGGAAGGTGGTTTCCATGAAAAGATCTGTGAGAAGATCCACGATAAGACCAGTGAGAATTGCCATAAGAACATCCGTGAGAACACCCATAAGAATTTCCGTAAGAAAGGTTCATTTATTGTTCCTTTGCATCATCATGCTTCTAATAATCTCAGCGTGTAGCAATTCGAGCCCACAACATAATCAATTGCAACAAAGCACCGCAGACTGGGAAGTACATACTTTTAATGAATTGGTTCAAGAAGAAAGTGACTTAATATTGATTGCAACAGTGATAGCTGCAGATCAAAAGGAAGAAGAAGCACAAAGAGGAGTTGTAGTTCAAGAAGCGACCCTTGCAGTTGAACAAGTGTTACAAGGGCATGTGACAGCAAAGGAGATCATACTATATCAATCCGTTGATCAAGTTAGCATAGGACGGTCCTACTTGCTATTCTTGCAGCATCGACCAAACATAGACAGATATGTAGTTGTTGATCCTAACTCACAGATTCATATTGAAAATATAACAGCTTTTATGGGAAATACCGCTACTTTAGCGTTAAAGTTTGGCGACGTTAATGGCGAGTATACACTGGAAGAGATAAAGGAATTGATTAAGTAATTATTACATGGTGATACGATCTACCCTTTTTTGATAAATTAACAATTGCGCAATTCGCTCCATACGCCTAGCATGAATCATATCATCTACTATAAGGAGACATATTTATGAATGCGATTGAAAAACAGATTCACGAGCTTCATCAATATAAGCCAGCTTTGGATAAGCCCGCTGATTTCGATCAGTTTTGGGAGCGTGTAAAGCAAGAAGCGCTGGCAACGGGTGTTAACGGCCATCGCAAGCCAACATCAACGTATATGAATGGAGTGCATACGTATGAGGTTACGTTCGATGGGTATGCTGGCACAACAATACATGCTACGTTATCGATTCCTCAAAGCACGACTACTAGTCAGCCTGCTCCATGCCTCATTATGCTGCCTGGCTATACGAGTGAGCGAAGCAACAGCTATCAGCATGCACATTGGATACTAATGGGCGTTGCGGTATTGTCGATTGATGTGCGTGGTCAAGGGAAAGACACCGGCAATGATCTAGGAAGTTCTCATGGTATGGCAAAAGGATGGATTACCGAAGGTTTGCTTGATGTAGATCACTGCTACTATAAAGCAGTCGCCGTTGATCTACTGCGCGCGCTAAGCTGGCTTAAAGCTCAATCCGACATTGATACAGCGCGTATTGGCGTTATTGGGGCAAGCCAAGGTGGTGGACTGGCGTCGATGCTAGCAGCGCTTGATCATACGATCTGCATGCTCGTTGCCGATATCCCTAATATGTGTCATATCGATTATGGAATTCTGCATTCTACTGGATCATTATCAGAGGTTGCGGAGTTTTGCAGAAGAAGACCGGATCAGCTGTCATCCGTGTTACATACGTTAAGCTACTTTGAGCTGATTCATATGGCAGATCGCATACAAGTGCCTGTACTAATGAGCGTCGGCTTAAAAGATACCGTATGCACACCGGAGCAAGTTTTCCCATTTTACCAGGCTGTTGCGTCTGAACAAAAGCAATTGGAAATTTACCCGTTTTCCGGACATGTCGTTGAGCCTGCTCAACAACAAAAGGCAATTGAATTTGTGAATACGTATTTAATGAACCGTTAATGGGATCGGTATCCCGTCATATGCCATTGCATCATTAAACGAAAAACGTCGATGTTGAATTGTGCAATACGGCATTAGCTCACCATTTACTAGAACACCTGGATGCGGCTTGCCTTCTTTTTAGAATCATCTACCTAAAAAGAAGGCGTTGTCTTAAAAGGTAAGCATCTTGTATTGTTTGCCCTTCGCTCTCCGTGAGCGAAGGATTAAATTCATTCAACCAGAATTGTGCAATAATTTACTTTAATGCAGGTATGTATTACTTTGCCAAGTATTCAAAGGTCTCATTAAGCCACTCTAAAAACTTTTCCTTTTCCTCAAATTGCGGGTAATGTGCGGACTGCTCGAATGTGACAAATGTTTTCTGCGGCGCTTCAAGCTCAGCAAAATATTGCTTGGCAGCATGCACAGAAGTCATGTAATCGTACTGACCCATAACAAAGTATACGGGAAGTTCTACACGCTGAACGAGTGATGGTAAAGGATGCTTTATATCCTCTGCCAGTAGAATCTCTTGTGATAACGTAACACCTTTCAAATAGCGTATAACATCAAGTCCATTGTATTCCGGATTTAAAAGAAAGCCTTTATAGTAATCTTCATTCTCATCGATCAATCGGGCTGCTCCACCGTACTTTCTTAGCATCGTTCTTGGTGTATATCCCTCGCCTTGCTCAATCGAGCTGCGCATTTGCTCCAGTTCTTGCACATCCTTATCATTGCCTGCGAGTTTAGCTTGTTCAATCGTATAATTTAAGCCATCAATCTCGCCACTTATAGTATCTGACATCTGACCAATTCCGATATAAGCATAATACTTTTCAGGCGCTTTAGCTGCCGCCTTCAATCCAATATATGTACCGAAGGAGTGTCCAGCGAGCAATGCCTTCGGTTGATCCAGCATCTCAGTGACAACATCGGTTAATTCTAGCAGATCATCCACTAAAATATCAGTTGTTAAATTCGAATAATCCTCATTGAAATGATAGGACTTTCCACTTCCACGCTGGTCATAATGAACAATCGTATAGTGCTTCTCCAACTCCTTCTGATATTTCCGAACATAAGGGATCTCTGAACACCCAGGACCTCCGTGTACAAATATAATGATCGGGTTGCTCCGATCAGCACCTCGAATCATTACCTCGTGATCGGCTCCATTAAAAGGAAGCTGAGTAAGCATGCTAATACTGTTTTCCCCTTTTATCGGGGGCGTCCACGTAGGGAAAAACAAAGCAAGCAAAATAACGACAGCGATGACAAGGCCTGTCCATTTCAACACTCGAACGATTCGTTTTTTAGTTCTTTTTTGCATTGATTATCTCCTTAAGCAGTATTTTTAAGCTGTTGGTTAACGTAAGAAATTATGTACATTAGATATTGTAGCGTGTTGTTAGCACAAATTGCACGAAATAAAAAACTCGGGCTATTCATTGTTATTCGTTGCATAACAACGTATAACAATGAATAGCCCGAAGAAATTTGTTGAGTGACTCTAATCGAGTGGTTCGAATAGTGGGTAAATTGTTATTCTGTCTCGCCAACAACCGTGAAGCGCTCGTTCATATGCTGAGGATTTTCAATCTCGTCTAGTACTGCGATCGCATAATCTGCATAGCTGATATAGCTTTCTCCTTTGGAATTCACAAGAAGCTGATCCTTACCCGCTTGATATGCACCTGTTCTTTTTCCTTCCGCGTCAAACATTGCTGAAGGACTAATGAATGTCCACTTCACATCAGAAGTTCCTTGCAGCTCCTGAAGGTTTCTGCCTTGTCCTGTTGCTGTCGGAACAAACATATCGGGGAAATCAGGAGTATCCATTACTTTTAAGGTCTTTGCTTCATCCACATACAGGCTGCCAGCCCCGCCTACTACAATTACTCTCGTATCTGTTCCTCTTAAGACCTCAATTAAAGCATGTCCAGCATCAACATGCGCTTGCCCTTCACCAAGTGGCGCACCGAATGCATTTACGATAACATCGAACGCTTTAATATCGCTCGTTGTAAGATCAAAAATAGACTTTTCAAGTACGGCTGCATGATTCTCTTGAAGCTTAGAAGCATCTCTAACAATAGCCGTTACTTCATGCCCACGACTCAACGCTTCCTTCAGTATCAAATTCCCCGCTTTACCGCTTGCACCTATCACTGCGATTTTCATAATCTATATTCCTCCTAAAATTTTTAACTTGTAACTTATATAATTACATGTAATCATTGTAGTTACATCTGATTCGTTTGTCAATTTTTTTTAATAGCGTTATTATTGCTATATACTTGGAAATCATGCTTGGAATTGATGGAATAACAGGTGATCGATATAAAATATATGAGTTAAGAAGGTGTAGAGGTTGTCAATTAGTAGTAGATTTGCCGTAGGTGTTCATATTCTCGCTCTTCTTGAAATAAACAAAGATGGAGTAAGCACGTCAGAGTTTTTGGCAGCCAGCGTGAATACGAATCCTGTAGTAATAAGAAAAATTATGGGGATGCTTAAACAAGCACAATTAGTAAATGTGCGTCCTGGTGTAGCCGGGGCTGAATTAGCAAAAAGTTTATCTGAGATCTCATTGCTCGATGTCTATAAAGCGGTTAACGTTGTTAACGAGAAGGAATTGTTCAGTATCCATGAAAACCCTAATCCACAATGTCCTGTCGGGCGAAATATTCAAGATGCGATCGTTCCATTGTTTGCAACCGCGCAATCAGCATTAGAGAAGGCTTTGGACTATATTACGATTGAAGATGTGGTTAAGGATATTATGAATAAAGAGGATTTGAAAAGTAACTTATCTGACGTACCTATAGATTCCCATACAACATAAAAAGAGCTTGTCTGAATAGTACTTGAACATCAGTTGCAGCAAACGAAGCGCAACTGATACAAGATGCCTTCTTTTCAGACAAGCTCTTCATTATTTACTATCCCTTATGGAAATAGCTTTCTTGTGGACCAAAATACGAGTAAGGTAGTGGCTGCTGCGACAGCACTAGCTTTTGCAATACGATGCCTGCATCAAGATGATAAATGCGTAGCGTATGCTCGCCCTTCGTCAGTTGATGTGACGTTGTGTGTATATGCGCATTGTTAAGCACTGCTTGCTCCCAATCTTGCGTCTCACCTGGTGTATAGTCATCACTGAGCGTATTAGCAACAATCGGATCTTGTTCATCGATTGCTACCGCATAACGAAGCCTGCTCTCCACACTAAGCTGATTGCTAGGAGCCATAACGACGGTAAGATCATATTGCGTCGCTTCAGTTGTATAGATTTTATACTCTACATAAGGGGCCTCGGTTGGACCAGCGAAGCTAGCCGTCGAAGGCAGCAGCTTAATCGATGATAATGAACGTCCATAATGTTCAATGACCTGCCACTCCGTATGCGGCGAAGCAACTCGATCACTCGTATGCTCTGCTTCAATCGCGATAATGCCAGCTGTCTCGATAAACGTCTCGTTAGGAAGCTTTGAACGATCGGTAACTTCTGCATTCACAGTCAATTGTACGGATTGGCCCGCTCCGCTAATGAGCAGACTGCCAGTAGCACTTGCACTTAGCTTTTCCCAGTCGATCGACACTTCCACAGTCTCGCCTAGTAAGATCTGTCCTGTCATCGGTTCACAAACAATCCAGTCTTGGTCAGCTGATAGCTTGAACTCGAATGACTCTGCACCTCCATTAGAAAGTGTTAGTGTTTGCTTCTCATGCTTAAGATCATAGAATGGACGTAGTGCTCCATTGCCTGATTGTACGCGACCTTCAGTATGAACGATCAGCTTCGCTTGCTCCTGCAGCGGCTCTACTACCGTTACTTCAGGATAATGCCAACCATCTGCGTTCCAATTTACATAGCCTACGTGTGGAGAAGACATCATACCACGCCATTTGCCACCTGACATCGTTTCATTGTAGTAATGCTCCAGCTCCTGATCACGCTTAATTGCCTGTTCCGTTAATGAAGCGTAAGTGTTAGCATGCTGACTCGGTTGCTCCTGTCCACTATAAAGCTGGTTGTAGCCTGCATATAGATTCATCTTCATCACATTCGCCGATGCAACTGCAGGATAATAAACAAGCTGATAATAAGCGTCCTTATGTGAAGCTGGAATCAGCTCAGCTACTGCATCTGCTTTACGCTCAAGCTCAATCACCTCTGCCAGAACACGCTCGGCTTCTTTATACTCCGTAAAGCTGAACGTATCCGGATAGATAACCTCCGGCTTCCTCTTACCGTTCATTCGCGTATAATCGTTCAACAGCTCCGCAATATCGCTGACAATGTCCCCACTCACCACATGGCCAAACTGCTGCTGTGCCCACTGTCTTATAAATGGTTGTGTTTTGTTATATTGACCTGTTCCTAACTCTTCAAAGTTGTACGCAAGCTCCATAAAATACGAGATCGGCAGCTCATTCGGCTTCAAGTCACCGACATTCACAATCCAGATGTCACGAATGCCATAATCATAAGCCATCGTCATCTGTTCCCATACCTTTTCAAGTGGCGTCGTATTCACCCACTCGTAGGAACGAGGACCTCCATGATAATCGAAGTGATAATAGATTCCCCAGCCTGATTGACGGTTTCTCGCTTCTTCCACTGGCAATGTTCGCATATTACCAAAGTTATCATCAGACAGCATAATCGTTACATCATTCAGCACATCCCAATGCTTCAATCCAGGGACGGTATCACTTCCGTGCCAAAACTTCTCCACTTCCTTATATACAACTAAGGCTTGCGGAGCGTGCTCTAGCCCATGCTTTTTCAGTAGCGACTTTTGCGTCAAAATAATATCCTTTAATCGATTAATATTCTGTTCGAGTGTACCGCCTAATTCGGAATCACGCTCACCACGCATACCTAACGTAATGACGCTTTCTAAGTTTTTGTTACGAATAACTCCATCTTCCCAAAACCGTGTAATCGCCTCGCGATTAATGTCAAAATCCCACTCATTACTGTCTGAATACTGCTTATAAATGTGCTGCCACTCTTCCCCTGCGCGAAACAACGGCTCATGATGCGAGGTACCCATTACGATGCCATAGGCGTCAGCAAGCTCGGCATTCGCCAGCGGATAGCTTTTCCCATTCTCACTGAATACCGCACTCCACATCGCAGGCCACATAAAGTTCCCTTTAAGTCGCAGCACAAGTTCAAAGATCGACTTGTACATTCCTTCATTAAAGCCACCAAATTGATTCATTGTCCAAGAGCCAAGCGAAGGCCACTCATCGTTTAAGAAGAATCCGCGATATTTGATCGACGGTTGTTTAGACGTATAGCTTAGCTTACTAGATGGTATGCTCAGTTCACTTGACTTCGCCGGATGAACATCACCCCAATACACCCAAGGACTAACGCCGATTAAGCTGGAAATATGATAGAGGCCGTAAAATGTGCCTCGCTTGTCACTTCCGACGACAACAATCGCTTGAGCTATATCGCCCGATGGCTGCTGGATTACTTGAATCTGAAACGATTCACGCTTATGCTGTAAGAAAGAGTAATCAAGCTTCCCTTGCTCAGCCAATTGATCAATAAGCTTGCTGCTGCCGATCGTGCCTGCAATAATCGCTATGTCACTAGCTACAGGTTCTGTCGTTACAACGGGCAACACATCCGTGATAAGCTGAATATCTTCAGCTAATGATTGTGCAACCAGCTTAAGGCCTGTACCATCTTGCCCTGACGCATCAATATAGATGGGTGCAGCCTTTCCATTATGAACAAGTGTAACGTTTTGCTGTTGTTGTGTAAGATGATTACTACTCATCTGTAGCACCTCCATTGATATATAAAAGTTTCTACTATTTCTTGAATACCTGAGGTGGTCAAGCCGTGAATATAGATGCATACCACAATCTTGTCCCTAACATATTTTTGTTCAATGAACGCAAGTGCTTTCCTGATTGGATCATATCTAAACGAAAAAATGATTTCCATGATCTCACCTTTGTAATCGATGGCAAAGCCAATTATTACATTGACGGAGTCCAATACACGGTGGAAGCAGGCGATCTGCTTTATATCCCAGCCGGTACGATTCGAGAGGCACATACGTTTGAAGCGTCACCGATGCATGCCTTTCCGTTCAACTTCCATTGGGAAGCGCCCTATAACGAGCTTAAGCTGCCTTTCGATGTTGTAACCAAGCAGCTCGTTACTAAGGAAATTCTCGATTATATTCGTGAATTCAAGCATGTGTGGATGAGCCAGCAGCCCTTCTATCAGCTTCATGCACGGGCGCTGTTCGAATTAATTCTGCATCGCTTGCTAGCGAATTATTATCGCTTATCAACTGACCCTGTTGATCCGCGTGTAACTAAAATTATGGGCTACGTCAATGAGCATTATGCCCACCCATTAAGCTTGCAGGAAATGTCTGAGCTTCTGCAGCTGCATCCGGTCTATGTAGGAAAACTATTCAAAAAGCATACAGGCGCAACCTTTAAGGAATATCTCAACCGCATTCGGATTAACAATGCGGAAATGATGCTTTCTTCAGGTGACTTCACCGTTACAGAAACAGCAGAGCGCTGCGGCTTTTATGATGTTTCCTACTTCAGTAATCTGTTTAAAGCAATGAAAGGATATCCGCCTTCTTCTGTTAAAAAGCCGCTTCCTTCGTAGTACACCTGCATTATAGCTTTTCTTGCTGTTTACCCACCATAGAGGATTACAACATCATTTGTAATTATTAAACATAACCTGAATCTTCGGCTCTCGAGTACTCGAGAGCTTTTTTGTTTTCTCTAACTCTAGTAGGCACTCTCATTACTTTTTGAACCTTTCAACCGTTGTCCGCATATAGTAATTGAGCAATTGCGAGGACTCTATCACCTGAAAAGAAATGAGGGATCAGTTTGAAGTTTAGCTTTTTGAGTCCAGCCTATAACAGTGCGGAATGGATAAAACCAATGCTAGACAGCATTCCAAAGGAATACGCCTATGAGATTCTAGTATGTGATGACGGGTCTACCGATCAAACACTAGCTATATTAAAAAACTATCAAACGAGCTGTCCGCAGCTGCGAATTTTAGAGAATGACACGAATCAAGGGGCAAGCTTCTCCTACAATCGGCTCATTGCTGAGGCAACCGGAGATTATATCTGTATCATCGACAGCGATGATATGTATTTGCCAGCAGTTCGAGACGTTCTTGCACAGGTGGATGGCGAGTATGACATCTATTACTACAATATGATTACAAAAAGCGGTCAGCATTTTGTAATCACCGAGATTAGCCGATATGACTGGTGCGGTCAATTTAAGATTATTAGACGAAGCGCGGTCGGGCCTGCTGTCTTCACAGTAAGAACAGATATGTCTGGTGACCGAGACTTTAACAATGTGTTGCTCAGTCAAAATCCAAGTCGTAAATATACCGGCTTATTTGCCTATTGGTACAACTTCCCACGCACGAATTCAGAATATGACTTATTCAGAAGAGGGCTAAAAGCATGAATGGCTTGATAATACGCCTAATTGATAGAACAGATAGAAAGGTGCCGAGATGATGATGTTTAAGGACAAAACGCTGCTTATAACAGGGGGCACGGGATCGTTTGGCAATGCTGTCTTAAAGCGATTTCTTCAATCTGATTTAAAAGAAATACGGATTTTCTCTAGAGATGAAAAGAAGCAGGATGATATGCGCAAGCAATATAATAGCGACAAGCTGAAGTTCTATATCGGAGATGTGCGCGATCCGGGCAGTATTGCTTATGCGGTTCATGGAGTCGATTATATCTTCCATGCTGCAGCATTAAAGCAGGTGCCCTCCTGCGAGTTTTACCCACTTGAAGCTGTAAAGACGAATGTACTTGGTACAGATAATGTATTATCGGCCGCCATTCAAGCAAGGGTACGCAAGGTGATCTGCCTATCAACGGATAAAGCTGCCTATCCGGTCAATGCAATGGGGATCTCGAAAGCGATGATGGAAAAAACATTCATCGCAAAGTCGAGAATGGTCGATTCGACTAAAACGTTAATATGCGGCACGAGATACGGAAATGTAATGGCTTCGCGCGGCTCCGTTATTCCGCTGTTCGTTGAGCAGATTAAAGCAGGAAAGCCGCTTACGATTACCGACTATCATATGACTCGCTTCATTATGAGTCTTGAAGAAGCGGTTGAACTAGTACTTTATGCATTCGAGCATGCCGACAATGGAGATATTATGGTGCAAAAATCTCCCGCCTCCTACATCGGCGATTTGGCTCAAGCACTGAAGGAGCTGTTCAAGGTCGAGAATGAGGTTCAAATCATCGGCACACGGCATGGAGAGAAAATATATGAGGTGTTGCTAACAAAAGAGGAAGCTGCCAAAGCCATTGATTCAGGCAACTTTTATCGAGTACCTGCTGACAATCGAGATCTTAACTATGGAAAGTACGTTGATACAGGATCACCAAAAATAACACTTACAGAAGAATACAACTCGAATAACACTCGTATCCTTAACGTCGATGAAATTAAGGAAAAGCTGCTTCAGCTGCCATTTATACAGAAGGAGTTGTCACTGTGGCATGGAAGCGACTCTATCAATTAGATCAAAACAATCTGGCGAAGTTGTGAATCGTACGATGAGAAGTATGAAGAGAGGTACGATTAGCTGTCAAAGAGGTGATTTCATGAAAATTAGCTTTTTATCGCCTGCCTACAACAGTGCGGAATGGATAAAAACGATGCTGGACAGCATCCCAAAGGAATATGCGTATGAAATTATAGTATGTGACGATGCATCTACCGATCAAACATTAAACATTTGCTATGAATATCAAAAGCACTGTCCGCAATTAAAAATATTAACCAATGAACGCAATGTAGGAGCAAGTGAATCCTACAATCGACTCATTCAAGAGGCTTCTGGAGACTATGTAGCCATTATCGATAGTGACGATAAATATATGCCAGAAATTCGAGAGGTGTTAGCTCAAATTAATGGCGACTATGATATCTACTACTACAACATGATTACTAGAGAAGGTAGATTAATTTGCAAGCTACCAACCGACGGTTATCTATGGCCCGGTCAATTCAAGATTATTAGAAGAAGTTTTATAGGCGAAGCCAAATTCTCTACTAGAAAAGACTTTGCTGGGGATTGGGACTTCAATCGAGCATTAGTTGATAAACAGCCACGATGTAAATATACAGATATCGCTGCGTATTGGTATAACTATCCACGACCTAATTCGGAATCGGATCTACATGTACGCAGATTAAAATAAATGACTGAGTAAAGCAGAAAGCTGCTGTTATTCAGGAATTGCTTACACAACAGAAAGGAGAATGGTCTTGCATATCCTCGTTCTTGGAGCTAGTGGTATGGCTGGTCATACGATAACATTATATTTTTTAGAGCAGGGTCATCAGGTAACGACCTATACACGTACACCTTTCCCTTACGGTGATAACATATGCGGGGACATCACCGATCAGAAGCTGCTCGAGCAGCTCCTATCTACACGGTACGATGCGGTCATCAACTGCATTGGAATGCTGAATAGCGCCTGCGATGCTAACCCGTCGTTGGCCGTTTATGTAAACAGCTACTTGCCGTATGTATTGTATGAAAAGCTACTGAACTCCTCGACTATGCTAATTCATATGAGTACAGATTGTGTTTTTTCAGGCCAGTCGGCTCCCTATGACGAGCTGAGCTTTCCAGATGGCAGAACCTTCTATGACCGAACAAAGGCATTAGGAGAGCTTCATAATCGTAATAGCTTAACCTTCCGAAATTCTATTATTGGGCCCGACATCAAAGTCGACGGTATTGGGTTGTTTAATTGGTTTATGAAGCAACAAGGAACGATTCATGGCTATAAACGAGCGATATGGACAGGTATTACAACGCTAACGTTAGCTAAAGCTATGGAAGCTGCCATGCAAGAGCGGATCACTGGGCTTTACAACCTTGTTCACCCATCCAGCATTAGTAAATATGAACTGCTTCAGCTCTTTAACAAGCATTTCAAAAATAACGCGCTGACGATAAGGCCATCCAGTTCTATTCGTATTGATAAAACCTTAATCAATCACCGTACTGATTTTTCTTTTAAGGTTCCTTCGTATGAGCAGATGATTATCGAGATGAAGGAATGGATTGAAACTCATCCTGATCTCTATCCTCACTATCAATAGCGCAGCGATATGAAATAGATAAATTAATCAGCCAGCATCCTGGGCACTACTCAGGATGCTGGCTGATTGTGATTGATATGGTCGCACAGTAGCATTTAGTAGATGAGCTGCAAGCAGTAATTTACGGTTTACGATTCCGTCATTGTACCGCCATTCACATGAATCACTTGACCTGTTACATAAGAGGAGTCATCCGAAGCTAAATATATATAGGCTGGTGCAAGTTCGAATGGCTGTCCTGCTCGCTTCATAGGTGTGTCTGTTCCAAAGGACTTAACCTCTTCTGCAGTAAAGCTTGATACGATAAGCGGCGTCCAGATTGGACCAGGGGCAACTGCATTGACTCGAATGCCTTGGCCTATGAGCTGCTGAGACAGGGAACGCGTAAATGCAACGATTGCACCTTTTGTAGCAGAATAGTCGACTAGATTTTTACTGCCTTCATATGCAGTAACCGAAGCCGTGCAAAGAATCGTGCTTCCTTGCTTCAAATGTGGCAGCGCAGCCTTCGTCATATAGAAGAAAGGAAAAATATTCGTTCGGAATGTTTGCTCAAGCTGTTCATCTGTAATCTCCAGTATGCTTTCCTGTGGATATTGTACAGCTTGATTCAATATAATCGTATCGAGCCTGCCATAATGATCGATCGTTTGCTTTACGATTTCCTTTGAAAAGGAAGGTTCTCTCAAGTCTCCCTCAATAAGTACGATTTGCTGACCACAAGCCTCTACCATTTGCTTTGTCATCTCAGCATCCTTGCGTTCATGTGGCATATACGTAATGACGATATTAGCGCCTTCCTTGGCAAAGCCAATGGAAACTGCACGCCCAATCCCGCTATCTCCACCTGTAACGATTGCTACCTTATCCTTTAGCTTTCCACTGCCCTTATATTCAGGATTATCAGCAATAGGCAAAGGATTCATCTCATATTCTAGGCCCGGTTGAATGTTTTGATGCTGAGGTGGAAAAGCGATCGGCTTTTCCTTACATTCTGTTTCAGAGCCGTAATTGGGATAACCTGGAATCATAGGTGCATCCTCCTTTAAGTTTTACGTAGTAATACACTATTCGCCCAGCTTTAATCGGTTACAAAAGTAATAAAACAAATAACTGATTCTGAAACAGATATTATATCACCGTATTGGCTGATCAGATCATGAAGCTGGTGAGCCTCATGACCTGACCAGCTTGGATATTTGATCGATTATTGCTCCTCAGCAGTTTGCTGTAGCTGCTGTTTCATGAATTCCAGCTGCTCTTGGTTTTGCTGTACGATATCCATGTGCTCATTGAACTGTACTGCGTTTTCAAGCGCTTGCTCCGCGTGAGAAATGGATTGGTATGCTTGATCGACGACTTGATCTGCTGGATGTGACATTGCTTGTTTCACAGCGCGGTTAGCCCGCTGAACGGCATTGCCCAGCAATGTACTTGGGTGATCCTGTTTCCAGCTTATCTCTGAGTGCTTGGCCATACAACTTCCTCCCTTATTCAACAATGATCATGATGTCCAACTTTATTGTTGTAACGGACGCCGATATTTATGCGCAGCTTCTCGTTCATTTGTTAGCAGAAGATGTTGCATATATTAACTGATTCGGTGAAATAATGTTCGGGAGGTGAAGTCATGATAAAGATATGGAGAAACCCGGTTTTCACAGTTTCAGCCGTAATCATTATTGTTTTTGCGCTTATCGGTGCAATTGTACCCGATTGGTTCGGTAAGGTAGCGAGTAATGCCTTCTCGATTATAGCGGAGTATTTTGGATGGTTTTTTCTGTTATCTGTCTTTATTATTGCTGTATTTTTAATTGGCCTTGTGTTTACTAAATACGGTGGCATTCGACTGGGGGGAGAAAAAGATCGACCAGAGTTCCCTTTTTTCTCTTGGATTGGGATGTTGTTTGCTGCAGGGCTTGGTGTAGGCTTAGTATTCTGGGGTGTAGCAGAGCCAATGAGTCATTTCTACACTCCTCCATTCTCTGATCTGGAACCATTATCTGAAAGCTCTGCCAGAGTAGCAATGGGCTATGCATTTTTTCACTGGGCCATCAGTCAATGGTCCGTGTATGCTATCGTAGGCTTGGTTATCGCCTTTATGCAATTTCGCAAGAATAAAGACAGCTTAATCTCAACAGCATTAGAACCCGTAACGGGAAATCGAACCGTTGTTAAACATACAATCAACTCCTTATCTGTTATCGCAACAGTTATGGGTATTGCTACTTCGATCGGGCTTGGTGTTATGCAGCTGAGCGGAGGATTAAACTCCGTATTTCAGATCAAAAGCTCCCACTGGATTCAAATTATTTTAATAATCATTGTTTTTTTACTGTACATGCTTTCATCTACATCAGGTATATATAAAGGCATGAAGTACTTAAGCAATCTTAATCTAGCGCTTGCTTTAGGCTTGCTGCTGTTTGTGTTTATTACTGGCCCAACCATCTTCATATTGGAAACCTTCACGTTGGCAATTGGTGATTATCTATCCAACTTTATATCGTACAGTTTACGGTTACAGCCATATCGAGGCGGAACATGGATACGTGACTGGACGATCTTTTATTGGGCATGGGCTATCGCTTGGTCTCCATTCGTTGGTGCCTTTATTGCGAGAGTGTCTAAAGGAAGAACGATTCGAGAATTTGTGCTTGGAGTTCTTATTCTTCCTCCAGTTATTGCATGCTTCTGGATCGCAACCTTTGGAGGAACTGCTTTATGGTTAGATCTCAAACGTAATACAACGATTGCAGAAACGGTGCATGCCGATGTAACCTCTGCTTTATTCGAATTGCTTCAGCATTTACCTGTATCGTATATCGCTTCTATTGTTTCCATGGTGCTTATACTGATCTTTCTCGTCACATCGGGCGATACAGCGACCTATATTCTTGCCAGTATGACGACTGAGGGAAGTTTAAACCCTCCGCAAGCGATAAAAGTAGTATGGGGAGTTTTAATATCAGTCATTGCTGGCGTACTACTTTACGCTGGAGGTCTTGAAGCTCTGCAAACCGCTTCACTTATAGCTGCTCTTCCATTTACAGTATTGCTGCTCTTTATGATTGCATCGATCGTTAAGCTGCTTCGGATTGAAGCTTTGCCAATACGTAAAAAAGATATTAAACGATTCCACCAGCTTGAGGAAGCACATCAAAAAGAGCTTGCAAGAAAGGCAAAAAAGAACAAATGAATACTACAATGCGGAGTGGATGGCCTGATTGTCGGGAATGAATACTGACTTGTGACGTCAGATTGTCTGATCGAATGCCTGACTAATGAGGGATGCTCGTTTGTTGGGATCGAATGTTGACTAATGAGGGACGCTCGTTTGGCAAGAACGAGCTGTAACGGAAACCAGGAACCTTATTGTAATGAATTTCTCGATTATATACTTCTAACAGAACTCAGAGGCTCTATTTGTTAAAATCGCTTAATAATTGAGCGAAATGAGGGTAATAAGTGCGTGTAGTTCCCTTAGAACGTATAAGAAGGCTTAATTCGTTGAATAGCGTTCCTCAGTTCCGTTAGCATCCGCTCAACTAAGCGAGGGCCTATGTGCGTGTAGCGTGCACCATAGGCCCTCGTTTCATGTTAGGTTTAGGGAATTATAACTCAGCCCTTTTGAACTACTTATTACATTACTTACCAGCCGTCTCCTGATTGAGCCGAACTTTGCGACGAGGTAAAGGGAAATTAAGCAGCAGCAATCCTGCAACGAAGATAAAAGTACCAGTAAGTACATAGCTTGTAATCGGATCTTTATAAAAAAGATAAGACCATAATATCGCAAACAGAACGGTACAGTTACCGGCAACTGCTACAACTGTAAAGGGTACACGCTTTATTGCTTCAGCCGACCATAAAAAGCTAAAGCCCGTAATAAGGCCAAGCAATAGCAACGCCCCCCATGCCCATAATGTAACTGGACCAATAAATCCTTCTGATTGAAAAGGAATAGGCAGCGTAACGAGACATGTACTTACGAGAAAGATCGAAACGTTCATGCTTCCATTGTCCATCGTCTGAATTAACATACGTTGACTTAATACATGCACAGCGGCACCAATTCCAGCGAGTGTAAACAATAGCGTCGTTACACCACCACCTGCAAGCAGCTCATGTAAAGGTACGCCATTCCAGCCTACAACAATGACTCCCACTACACAAAGTGCAGCTGCTAACCAGCTGCGCTTCGTTATTTTCTCCTTGAACATTAGTGCAGCAGCTAGTAGTAATACGACCGTCTGCACAGGTTGAACAAGAATATTGCCATAGGAGTACCCAATATGAAGTGCAATATTTTCAAACACATAATTAGCCGCTTTGCCGATTGCACCAATCCAGATCCACTTTAAGCCTAGACGAATATCAATTTTGCCGTTACGGATTAATAAATATAATCCAAGAAATACGACTCCGAAAAAAAATCTAGCAAACGAAATGATCGCACTATCGACCATCGTTGCCCCTGTTTTAACTAACACCCCGACAAAGCTCCAAGCTAATGTTGCCAGCAGCAGCAAAATATATCCCACGATGCACCTTCTTTAAAATTCCATTTCCAATAGGGGTTTTGAACTTCCATTCCAATAAGGGTTCAAAACACTTAGCTTTCAGGACCAAGAAGATGGCACGTTAATAGAAAACGAAGAGCGCAGCGTACGGTGTTGGTACGTAAGCACCTTCAATGTTTTCGTAGAAAACATACGTCGGAAGCATGATCCTTCGGTAGCGTGACATCTTCGACGCCGAATCCACGACAACGCAAGACATCGTCATCAAAGTTAAGTGTTTTGAACTTCCATTCCAATAAGGGTTCAAAACACTTAGCTTTCAGGACCGAGAAGATGGCTCGATACTAGAAAACGAAGAGCGCAGCGTACGGTGTTGGTACGTGAGCATTGGAGTTTTCGGTAGCGTGACATATTCGACGCCGAATCCACGACAATGCAAGACATCGTCATCAAAGTTAAGTGTTTTGAACTACCTCTCATTTATTTTAACTTATCCAGCTCTTCCCGCCATCTATACTTCGGCACCCAGCCCAATAGCTTCATTGCTTTTTCGCTGCTCAACAGTCCTTCATGTCCTTCTAGCGGAGCACGGAAGTCATTGACCTGCGGGTAGCGCGCAGCCATAAGCTCACGACTTGCTACAGCCATACTTGTTTCATCTGAAGCCAGATTAAGTGCAACAGATCCAAGTCCATCAGCTTCAATAGCTAGACGGCATGCTTCTGCAACGTCACGGGTATCAATATAACTCCACAAAATTCGCTCCCGTTCCTCTGGGTTGTTAATCCATGAAGGGAATCGCTCATACCAATCCGGCTGAATAACATTACCAAGACGGAAAGAAACAACTTGAATTCCTGTTCTGCGGTGGAACATATCGGCTGCCAACTCATTAACGACTTTAGAAAGTCCATAGCTGTCCTGTGGCAGTTGCGGATGAGCTTCATCCATAGGCACGTATTCAGGAGCTAATGGATGCACCGCAAAGCAAATTCCATATGATGCTTCACTTGATGCAACAACGACTTTCTTAATACCTAATGTTGAAGCCGCTTCCAAAATATTATAAGTACTCATTACATTATTGCGATATGTTACGTCATTTGGAACGATGCCGACTCTAGGCACAGCTGCCAAGTGCACGACTGCATCTGCCCCGGTAAGCGCACTATAGGTTTGTCCTAAATCCTCTAGGTCCACAATCAATGTTGGACATACAGCCTCCTCCGGTTGGCGTGTATCTATATTTAATACGTCGTAGCCTTGCTCCACAAAGTGCTTCACAACCCACTTCCCAAGCATACCGCTGCCACCAGTTACAACTACTTTCTTCTTTTTGCTAGTCATTATACGTCTCCTCCTAATTGTAAATGCATATGTTACGTTAACCTAGCTCGTGTTTCATGATTCACAATTACTTCAGCTATCAATGTTTTAGTAGTGTAAGACAACCACAGAGTATCACACTTTGTTTAATCAGTAAACAATCTTTTGATTTGTGATATACGCATATGATCGCAATAGAAAAGCCACTCACCCTTAAGGTGAATGGCTTTTACTCACTTTATTTGTTTATTCAAAAGCTGGAATTGCAGTTTCATCATAATTTTGTTGCAGAAACTCGCGTACTTGATGGCTAGTCATCGCTTTTGCTAATTTTTGAATTGGCTCAGATTCCGCATTATCCTTGCGTGCTACAAGAGTAATCGCAAAGTCATTCTCTACTCCTTCAGTTAACAAAGCATTACTTTTAGGTGTTAAGCCTAGCGGTTTAGCATATGCTGGTGTCATAACAACTGCATCCGCATCATCATACATTCTAGCAAGCATTAGTAAGTCCACTTCTTCGAACTTGTAGTTTTTCGGATTATCTATAATGTCCTTCTGTGTGTAATAAGGACCTGTTTTTTCCTGCAAAGTGATGACTTCATGCTGTGCAAGCAGAGCCAACGAGCGGTCGATATTCGATACATCGTTCGCAATTGCAATAACTGAGCCTTCAGGTAGCTCGTCCATCGAAGCATATTGCTTAGAGTACACACCGTAGTTAGCAAAGTAAATCGGTACAATTGGTACTAGCTCTGCTTCATTGTTACGGTTGAATTCCTCCATGTAAGGTACGTGTTGAAAGAAGTTCGCATCTACTTCTTTTGCCCATAATGCGCTATTAGGCTGAACATTATCGCTTAATACAAGTACCTCTAGCTCTACTCCATCTTCAGCCAACGCTGGCTTAATAAGCTCTAAAATTTCTGTCATCGGCGGAATAAGAGACGCAACCTTTAACTTTACAGCTTCTGTACTTTCATTCGTCTGTTCATTATTCGCTTGTCCTGATTGGTTTTCTTGATTGGATTGATTCGACTGACTTGCATTATTCGTATTATTTTGGCCGCATGCAGTTAGGAATAATGCACAAAGCAGCGTAACATAAAGCATTTTTTTCATAGTTGATTTCTCTCGCTTTCCATTTATCTTTTATCTATCTTTCTTGCTATTGTAGTGCCGGCATATTGAATGAGCTGCACTAGAATAATCATTATGATAATAACATACATCATCAAATCCGTCCTGAATTGCTGATAGCCGTAGCGAATCGCAAAGTCTCCAATCCCGCCACCTCCAACAACGCCCATGATCGTCGAATACGATATAAAGCTGACCGTTGATGTCGTAAGTCCAAGTACAAGCCCACTTCTTGCTTCTACATATAGAAACTTGAAAATAATATGCGGGATCGATGCGCCCATTGATACCGCTGCTTCCATTACTCCCCTAGGAACATCCAACAGCGACTGCTCGACTAAGCGGGCATAGTGCGCAATCGCAATAATTGCCATAGGAACTGTAGCAGCCATTGTGCCCATTGCCGTACCGATAATGATCCGTGTAAAAGGTATCAAAAATACAACGAGAAGCAAAAACGGAAATGAACGTATCGTATTCACCAATACATTGAGTATTGAATATACCAATTGATTTTGCAGTAGATTTCCTTTGCTGCAAAGATACAAAAAAGTGCCTATTGGCATGCCGATCAGCACAGCAGCAGCGACGGATACTCCTACCATTACAAATGTTTCACCAATCGTCTCTATAATCTCAGATTGATACTGCACTAGTATATCAGGAATAATGAGAATCACCCCTTTCCTTTAGCTTCTGAACGAAGCTTTCGGGGGTTTTCTCAAGCTGCGTGACGCCTGTCGGCTCATTAACAATCGTGTCATACAACTCGCCATCTGAGATAACAGATACTCGATGACAAAGGCTTTTAATAACCTCCATCTCATGACTGACGATAACAATCGTTACCCCTAATGCTTGATTAATCTTATGTAATACACGCAGTACCTCTGCCGTTGTGCTAGAGTCTAATGATGACGTTGGCTCGTCGCACAATAACACCTGCGGATGATTGGCAAGTGCTCGAGCAATTGCAACCCGCTGCTTCTGTCCGCCGCTTAGCTGTGCAGGATACTGGTTAGCGGCATGATCAAGCCCAACAAATCTAAGACACTCCATCACACGCGCTTTTCTTTCGTTTCTAGAATAGCCCGCGAGCTCTAATGGAACCGCGACGTTTGCATACACCGTTTTATTACCTAGTAAATTAAAATGCTGAAATATCATCCCTATCGATTGTCGGGCTTTCCTGAGCTCTGCTTGGCTTAATGAAGTTAATTGCTGTCCATTAACAACAACCTCTCCCTGATCTGGTGACTCCAGCACATTCATCAAACGCAGCAAAGTAGATTTACCAGCTCCGCTCGGTCCAATTATGCCATAAATCTCGCCTTTGTTAACGGTAAGCGAAATAGATCGAATAGCCTCATACTGTGCATAGCTTTTGCTCACTTGGCTTAATGAAATCATGACAATAGCCCCTTTCTGTGGTGTAAAGGGTAGTTACAGCGATACTAATTATAGCCTAAACTCGGATACATGTCATGTTTGCCGATTATTGGCAGTCATAGTCACTTAACTGTTCATTTTATTGTGTAGGTATCACAAATAACGATAATACAGCATATTTCGCAAAACCAATGTATGAATTACTTTTTAACCGCATACAATCGATTTCGATTAACATTATTGCAAGTTTTGTAAAAAGGAGGGGTGTTTATCGCTTGGTACATTGTAAGCGTTACATTGGTTAGACGATAACTTCAATTCGAATGGAGGAAGCTCTTCATGTCAGGAAGCTTAGAAACGATGACTAAAAGAACATTAAGCATTGTTCTCGTGTTTGTTATGGTCGTAGCATCGATGTTTATTCCAAGGTCGAGTGTGCAAGCCGCTACGATTTATGTTACAGATAACGGATCAACGATCGTTGTGAATACTGGAGCTGGTCTCGTCTATACCGTTAACAAGTCTAATGGCGACATTATTTCGTGTAAATTAAACGGGGTAGAGCTTCAAGGCTCAAGCAAAGCATCACATATCGGTTCAGGCTTAGGCTCCGCTACGGTAACTTGGAATACCTCTCCCTCGGGCTCTACCATCTTAATTACTGTAGCAACGTCTACGCTCACACACTACTATTCATCACGCGGTGGAGAAAACACGATCTATATGGCTACTTATGTAACTGCACAGCCTTCTGTCGGTGAGCTAAGATACATTTTCCGTGGTAACGGCAGTGTTTTAACGGGAGTTCCTGCTAATTCCAACAATCGCAATTCAACTGGTGCCATTGAAAGCCAAGATGTGTTCGGCTATTCCAACGGGCAGACCACCTCAAAATACTATGGCAACGACCAAGCGAAGGATTTAACGATTCGTGGGGTGACTGGCTCCAATGTCGGTGTGTTCATGGCCTATGGCAATCGCGAAAAAAGCTCAGGTGGCCCTTTCTTCCGCGACATTCAGTTCCAAAGTGGTGGAGATACTGAAGTATACAACTATATGAACTCAGGCCACGCACAGACCGAAGGCTGGCGAATGGGACTGCATGGCCCGTATGCATTAGTATTTACGACAGGCTCGACACCTAGCGTGCCTGACTTTAGCTGGATGTCTGGTCTTAATCTAACAGGCTGGGTATCAAGCAGGGGCAATGTTGTACTCAACGGCTTGTCAGGAATGGATTCCAGCTATACGTATACGATCGGCTTTGCCAATAGCACTGCGCAATACTGGACCACAGCATCATCCAGCGGCTCTGCTGTTAAGCATGGGCTAATTCCCGGCACGTATACGATGACTGTATACAAGGGTGAGCTCGCTGTATATACGGAGAACGTATCTGTCACCGCAGGACAAACGACGACATTGAATACGCGTACCATTACAGGTGATCCAAGCGCTACTTCGGCCATATGGCGCATCGGCAATTGGGATGGTACACCGAGAGAGCTGTTGAACGGACAGACAATCCCTATTAGGCATCCATCCGATAGCCGCAACCCAAGCTGGGGCCCTGTTACGTATGCTGTTGGCAGTGCAAACAATAAGTTTCCTGCGATTCAGTTCCGCGGGCAAAACACACCTACAACCATTACATTTAATCTAAATTCTAGTCAGGCTGCTTCTTCGCATGTGCTTAGAATCGGCATAACTGCTGCTTACAACAATGGCAGACCGAGTGTAACGATCAACGGCAATACATTAAGCAATCCTTCTCCATCGTCACAGCCTAATTCCCGCTCCTTTACGATTGGCACCTATCGCGGCAACAATACGACCTTCTCATGGACGATTCCTGCATCTTATTTCAACAATGGCTCCAATACAATAACGATCTCTCCAATTAGCGGTTCTAGTGATCTAGGGCCTTGGTTAAGCGCGGGCTGGGTATACGATAGTGTAGATTTGCTCAACTAAATGAACAAGGGCTGCCACTCATCCTATGCGGCGAGCGGCAGCCTCTTGATTCAGAACATGTATAAATGATTGCATACGAATTATTGCACATCAAAATCAAAATAAGTGGTTGGATGAGGCTCATTAATTAGCACGTAATGCCACCATTCTTTACTGTATTCCTTAAAGCCATGCTTTTTCATCACTTTCTTCAATATCTCACGATTGGCTGCTTGCTCTTTTGTAATTAGGTTTGTACCAAAATAAGATATCTCATCGAGCAGGTCGTAAGGACTTCCCATATCAACAAGCTCGCCACTATCAGCTTCCACTAATGTTAAATCAACCGTACTGCCTCGCGAATGACCCGACTTTTTAGATAAATAGCCTCGCTTGAACAGCTGGGACTTGTCCTCATTCGGATAAAAAACATCCTTCATTGCGGTATCATCTTCGTCTGTTGACCATGCTTTAAAGAACTCAACAGCCTTAGCCGGACGATACGTATCATAGATTAGCAGCCTGTAGCCGTCTTCTGCCATCTCGTTACTGACCTTCGCTAACGCTTCTGCCATTTCTTCTGTTGCGATGGCATACGGTGCGTAGTAGCCTTCAATCTGCCTGCCGACAAAATTATATTCGCTATAATAACGGATCTCGTATTGCACATCTGGTAGAACATCTTCCAAGTACACAAAGCCTTCTGGCAGCTCATAAGCTTTTGCTGGAATAGCAGGCTCATTTGGTGGAGGGCTGGATGGCTCACTTAATTGTTGCTCGGAGTCTACTCCCTCTATATCCTCAGAAGCGATGACAGCCTCATCTTCCTCATGATGTCCATCGACGGAATTTACACCTTCCCGTTCAATAGGCTCACCTGATGTATCTGCTTCGTTCATATGCACGGATGACTGCTTATTTATTAATTGTTGATGCTGATCCTTCTCCACTGCTGCTTGCTCTTTATTACATGCTTGAAGCATGATGCAGAGAAGAATGATTGCTATGCCTTGCCATATGATGCTGCTCCAGCGCATCCCCATCCCCTCTCCCCTTTCATCAAACAGAACTCTAACTGGCACTTAATTAATAATCAGCTCTACTTTTCCTATTAGAATAATTATACCGAATTCTGTCGGATCTTGGTATTCACTATATAAGTAAGCTAATGAACAGGATAGGATGTAGTAGATGTCCAGATCCATATCATTGCTAAAAAATCGTTGCTTACAACAAAGAGCCCTTCTTGTAGAGCTGTTACAATAGCTTCTCTACAAGAAAGGGTACAAGGCTCTTTCATATTAGCATATTAACAATTTAACAATGACTGTATCTAGGAATGATCGTTTTATTCGTAAACTCGTCAGCTTGTCGCAAAGTATCTACAATAGCTGGCACGTCCAGCGCCTGGACAAGCGCATTGATTGACTTTACTCCTCTGGCAGCATACTCTTGTCGCTGCTCAGCTGTGGCCAGCTTCGGTGTTGCCATATGATCAGAAGGTGCATCAAAGTAAGAGCCTACAGCCCCAGATTGATACGCATACTTGCATAATTTATTGGCAGGATTTCTCTCCATACCGGCAAGCATATGCCGAATATCATACGTTACCGAGGAAGACTCTGGAATATTAAGCGGTACATCTTCCAGCCTTCCCAGCAGCTCATAAGCACCGATGACCATATCGTGAAAGGCTTCAAGGAAATTAAAGCTCGTCGCTTCTGCCGCTTTCATCATGTCTATATATAATACAGGGACCTTTGTTTCGTCAAAGAAATCTCGCACCATACCGCTTACAGTCAAATAAGCAGGTCCATGATTCGTAATATATACTTGTCTTCTAAAGCCCTGCTTTAGCAATGACTTTGCAATTTGGCTTAAATAATCCATGCCGTCCTTTACGCTGATTCGGACTGTGCCACGCCCAACGTTTGTACCGCCAGCAAAGAAGTAGGGCAAATTATGCAGTACTAATCCATCTACCGCTTCAGCCATCGATAATGCCAGCGCTTCAGCTAATACTGTTTCCGCGTCTAGCGGCAGTGCCCCATGTGTTTCCGTTACACCTACCGGCACAAATATAATGTCATTGCGCTCCAAATATTGTTCTACTTCCCCATTGGTCAACTTTGAAAGAAATCTAGTTCGCATAATATTTCTCTTCTCCTATCGTATATTTGAATCGATTGATTTAGTTGTCTATTGTACGGTTGCTCTTCTTTCTTTCAGAGCAGCATACATCTCATTCGTTTTAGTAGCGTTAAGATTGTAAATTAATGCAACACCGATAATGATAATGATGAAAGCAACAATCGGCATCGCAGTGTACATTTTCAGTACTCCTTGAGCTACTTCGGCTGTTTGAGACTTGGCACCAGATACAAAGCCAACCCAGCCTAATGCATAGCTGCCGATGGCAGAACCTAAGCCCATGCCAACCTTTCGGGCAAAGGAATATAGCGAATAAAGCGTTCCTTCATAATGCTTTCCTGTTTGATACTCTGCAAAGTCGATACAATCCGTCACAAGCGCCCAAACAACCATAACGAATACGGATGAACCAATCATTGCCAAGTTATAAAGCGCCATGAACACGTATACATTTTCAAATGTAACAAGTGTCATTAATGTCGACGCAGCTAAACTAAAGCATGCTGTAACAATGACGAGATTGCGTTTGTTGAACTTAGCTACGAGTTTAGGAATAATAACGAACAATACAAGCGTTATACCGATACTAATAAAAGAGTTTATCGCAAAGGCACCTGGCATATGATAGCGCTCTGCAAATACGATCGGAGCAAGCTGGTTGACTCCGTTAATAATTAAAAGCGATCCAATCGATGCTACCATCATACCGATTAACGGTCTATTTTTTATGGCCGTCATAAATGCATCTTTAAAGCTGTAATCAGACTTCGCTCCTGCTGGCTTGTCGTCACGAATACGCTCTGTCGTTAATCTCACAAGTCCAGTATAGGCAAGCACCGACAAAACACTAAATACGATCGCAATCTGGAAAAATGCTTGGGAGACAACCTCACCCGATTGATCATAAATAAACATTGGAACAAATGATAAAAAGCCAAGTCCTACAACCATACCGCCGATAGCGCGAGCACGAGACAGCTTCGTACGTTCAACAGGGTCATTCGTTATAACTGATGCAAGCGATCCATACGGAATGGAATCTGCTGTATAAGCAACGCAAAAGAACAGATAAATAAATACGACCCATACATGAATTGCTGTGGAGCTCCAGCTCGATACGTCAGCAAATGCTAATAAGCAGGAAGCAGCAAGAATCCATTTTGAAATATTGATATACGGTAAAAATTTATCTCCAGACTTGCCAAGCTTCCAACGGTCTGGAAGCGTACCCATAATAACGTTGCAAATTGCATCAAAAAACTTGCCTAATAAAAACATCGTGCCCATAAAATAAGGGCTTACACCGAGCACATACGTACAAAAAATCAAGAAAAAACTACCGATATATAGGTTTACAAAGCTTCCTCCAATGTCTCCTAGCGCATATCCTACTTGGTCTCTTATTCCAAACTTCTTCATATGCGTTCCCCCTCTTAATGTCTAAAAGTAAGCGCTTTTATTTCTAAGTAATTACAAGTATACATGGAATATCTCCATTGTTTTTTCAATGGAATTGCATGTTTTTATACTATAATTGCATACTTATTTATCCGAAACCACAAAAAACACATGATTGCTCATGTGTTATGATCTACATCATATGCTTTTGCTTCATTGTTTTTTTGAACTCTAGTGGTGTCATTCCTTCGGCTTCTTTAAAGAAGGTCGAAAAGTACTGAGGATTGCTGAAGCCAATCATAAACGCGATTTCGGTCATGGATAGATTCGAAAATCGTATTAGCTCCTTTGCTTCTTTTATCCTTCTTAGATTGCGGTACTGGCTGATCGTGATCCCTTTGTCCTTCTTAAAGGCACGCATCATATGGGACGGATGCACATGCATTTCTTTAGCCATTTCCTCCATTGAGGTGTCTTCTGTAAAGTACATTTCAATAAATTGTTCCGCTTTTTGAACAATCGTTAAACTACCTTGTGTTGAAGTTCGAATCGTTGGATCAGCGTATTCCTTGACCATCTTTCCATGGATCGCATCTAATTCTACAGTTGTCTCGGCATGCTCGATCATAATAGCGTATTTCTCAGATATAAAATGACTTTGCCAAGCACTTAGACCGCCCTTTTCAGCAGCGTAGCTATAAAGTGTATTGTGCGAAAGTAAAATGTTTTTATACGAGCGTATCTCATTGTTAGGAACTCGCTTAAGAATGTTCAACATCTCATCGCTAAACTTTTTTACAAACATATTTTCGAATTGGTTAAGCTGCTCTACATCCCCCCGCTGAATGGCATATAGAAAATCTTCTCTTAGCTTATGGGCGTTCTCGATATATTCAGGGGTCGGCCCTTTACGATATTGATCCAATTGTTCATCCATCCAATGATCCTTCATTAAAATCCCAGCCTTATATCAGCATGCTTCGTTCTAATTATTATTTATCCTCTATCCTTTTCATAGAGCTGGATCCATTGTTCAGGCGTCATTTTCGAAACTAGCTCACCAATCAAGTCATAAGGAATTTTGTTAGGATTCGTAAATCGTATACAGCTTTTCCCCATATTTAACTTCGTTGGCATTTCCTTCGCATATTGCTCTTGAAACCACGTAAGCAGCTCTGGATCAGCATAGATACCCATATGATATAGTGCGAGATGTCTCTTTTGTGCGGCTAGTCCGATAAACGGAAGCGGTGTATCCGGTGTTACATGATAGCCTTGAGGATAGGTAGATAAAGGAACAACATATCCAATTCCCCCATATTGCATGATCTGTTCATAACCTTTCGGAATATGACGCTCAACCGTATCGACTAGCTTCGCAAAACTTTCTTTCCACTTTTCATCCACCTGCTCCATATATTCCGTCGTTTTCATACTCAACTCTCCTCCATCTTGCAGTTATATCAACCATTCACTTCTAAAGCAGATATTCCAAGAAGCATTCTTGTTATTCACTAAAAATAATTTTACTCCCAGTTCCTATTTCTTAATAGTAGTATACCTTGTTTTAAACAGACAGAACCCCGAATAGTACACTTTTTATAGTGTTTACCATTCGGGGTTCTGTTTTCAACCATTTATCCATCTTTTTTGTACTATTCTATCTCGTATCTTTTTACCAACAATACGATTGTCCATACGGATAGCACATATTACATCTTAGCCGTTTGCTTACTTACGAGGCCAAGTGTTTGTGCTGTAGATTTTTCTACTTCTTGAAGTAATTCTGGATACTCCAGCAACGATAAGCCATAAGAAGGAATCATTTCCTTCAGCTTAGGCTCCCATTGTTTCACGTGCTGAGGGAAGCATTTATTAATAACTTCAATCATGACATGTACAGCAGTAGATGCACCCGGAGAAGCACCCAGCAATGCAGCAATCGAGCCATCCGCTGCACTAACTACTTCCGTACCAAACTGCAGCGTACCTTTACCGCCCGCTTCAGTGTCTTTAATGACCTGTACACGCTGACCCGCTACAACAATTCCCCAGTCTTCCAGCTTAGCAGTTGGAATGAACTCGCGCAGCTCCTCTAAACGCTTCTCATTAGAGAGCATCACTTGTTGAATTAAGTATTTGGTAAGCGCCATTTCTTTCACTCCGGCAGCAAGCATCGTCGTAACGTTATGCGGCTTTACAGAAGTAATAAGGTCAAACATAGAGCCTGTTTTCAAAAACTTCGGAGAGAAGCCAGCAAACGGTCCGAACAACAATGACTTTTTATTATTAATATATCTTGTGTCTAGATGCGGAACGGACATTGGTGGTGCCCCTACTTTAGCTTTTCCGTACACTTTAGCATGATGCTTTTCAACAACCTCTTCATTGTTGCACACCATAAACAGTCCGCTTACTGGAAAACCACCTATATGCTTACTTTCAGGAATCCCTGATTTTTGCAGCAGATGCAAGCTTCCACCGCCACCGCCAATAAAAACAAATTTCGCCTTATGACGCTCAATGGTGCCTGTTTCAACATTGCGCACCTTAAGCTCCCACAAGCCGTCACTTGTACGATTCATATCGTTGACACTATGCTTATAATGAACTTCAACATTTTTACTTTTTAGATAATCAAACAACATCCGCGTTAATGCACCAAAATTCACATCTGTCCCGGAGTCAATTTTAGTAGCTGCTATCGGTTCGCTCGATGTACGGCCTTCCATAATGAGTGGAATCCATTCCATCAGTCGATCTGGCTGTTCAGAATATTCCATTCCATCGAACAACGGATTTTTTGATAGCGCTTCAAATCGTTTTTTCAAAAACTCAACATTCTTTTCACCTTGCACCATGCTCATATGCGGCAAAGGCATAATGAAGTCCTGAGGATTGCTAATGAGCTTCTTGTTAACGAGATAAGACCAGAATTGTTTAGAAATTTGAAATTGCTCGTTAATTTTAATCGCTTTACTAACATCTATCGATCCGTCAGGCTTCTCTGTCGTATAGTTAAGCTCACATAAAGCAGCATGCCCTGTTCCAGCATTATTCCATTCATTAGAGCTTTCCTCTCCTGAACTTGCAAGCTTTTCAAACACTTTAATGTTCCAGCTCGGCATTAATTCTTTTAGCATTGATCCTAGTGTCGCACTCATAATTCCGGCACCAATTAAAATAACGTCTGTTTTCGTTTCTCTGTTACTCATTTTAACCGTCCTTACACTCTAAGATTTGAAGAAAGGATGTAGGCGCTCTCGCTTAGGCTCATAGCAAGGCAGAGTGCGACCTAGTCACACACCTTTTCTAGATCAATAACAACCTAACTATAGTGTATCACTAATATTTACAGAATAACATATTAACATATTTACTATTATATGATAGTGCGACTTGATTTAATAGACGGTAAATTTCTGCAAGGTTAGCAAAGTTTCTTCTAGCTTCCAGCGTAAAATGCAATCGCTTATGTCACAACTTCCATTGCCTCCTCGTCATAGATGTAACTATTCCAAGGAGGCGTTACTCATGAACGATGTTGTCATTATAGGTGCAGGTCTGGCAGGCTATACTGCTGCCCATTATCTAGCGAAAAGGAATCTCACTGTACGATTGCTGGAGAAAAGCAGTGCAGTCGGCGGGAGAGCTAAAACGAAGAAAATGAATGGTCAGTATTTCAATCTTGGTCCGCACGCGGTATACAAAAAAGGAGAAGGCCGTGCCATTCTCGAACAACTAGGTATTCAGCTCCATGGCCGATCCCCTAAGCTTAACGGAGAATTGTACGAGGGAGATAGAGCTTACGCTGCCCCCTTTACAGCATCAGGGCTGCTAACAACCTCTTATCTCAACTGGAAAGAACGCATCGAATGGATGATGGTTGTCCAGCGAGTGAGCCGTATTAACGTTGAGCATGAATCGCAGCAGACCTTCAAGCAATGGGTAGATCAAAACGTTCAGCATAGCAAGGTGAAAAACTTGCTGTATGCGCTTGGTAGACTAGCTACGTACAGCCATGCTCCAGACATCATTAGCGCCAAGGCGATGCTTGCGCAGTTAAAGGTTTCATTAGGTGGCGTTCTCTATCTGGATGGCGGATGGCAATCTCTCGTCGATCAGTTGCACAATAAAGCGGTATTGTTAGGCGTTCAAATTCAAACTGAGTGCAATGTGCAACAAATAATAACCGATGAGGACGATGGCTTCAAACTCACACTATCTAATGGCGACATCATACACACTCATCATGTTATCTACACGGGAGAACCGAAGGAGCTCGATCACATACTTAACTTCGAACACCCGTATCGTCATTTTTTCTCATCTGTAACCCCAGTCAAGGGAGCTAGTCTTGATGTCGCACTAACTCAGCTTCCTCACCCTAAGCAGCTGTATGCGATGGGCGCCGTAGATCCTTTGTACTTTTCTGTTCATTCTCCTTATGCGAAGCTTTCTGAACAAGGAGATAGCGTTATCCTGCATTGCTTCAAGTACTATCATCCAAGGGAGCAAGTGAATAACGATAAAGTAAGGCATGAGCTTGAGCAATTTGTAGAAAGGCTTCAACCCGGATGGAAAAACTACGAAATTACGAGTCGATTCATCCCGCAAATCACAGTGAATCAACGTTTGCCACAGGTTGAAGATGATAGCCAGTTATTACAAACACAAGCGATTACTCCAGGATTGTATATTGCTGGGGATTGGGCTTCCTCGCACTCGATGCTGCTAGATGGTGCGGTAAGCAGTGGAAAACGAGCAGCAGAGCATATTATTCGAACGATGAGGTGATCTCATGCAAATTAGCAATGAGGACTATAGGCAGCTTAAGCCATTGTTGTTCTCCTTAGGCTATCGTCTGCTAGGCTCAGCCAGCGACGCCGAGGATATGGCACAGGAAACCTTTCTTAAAGCCTATCAAATCGACGAGCAGCTTGTCGATAATAAGAAAGCATATCTATGTAAGATGATGACCAATCGCTGTCTCGATCTATTAAAATCAGCGCGCTACAAAAGAGAACTTTACACCGGGCCATGGAACCCCGAACCGTTACTGCTTGATGGTGATCCATCAGAGTACGTTCTGCAAAAGGAAGGTCTTAGCATTGCTTATCTACGAATGATGGAGCACTTATCACCTGACGAACGGGCCATACTTCTGCTGAGGGAGGCTTTCGACTTCACGTACATTGAGATTGCCACAATGCTGGATAAGAAAGAAGACAATTGCAGAAAAATATTCAGTCGAGCAAAGCAGAAAATTGCAGCGGTTGAAGGCGAAAGCTTGGACTATGAAAGCAACCAATCGATTATTCAGCGCTTTATAGAGGCGTTTCAAGTACACAATATGGAGTTACTTCTTGAGCTAATCTCAGACAATGTTACGCTTTACTCCGACGGCGGAGGAAAGGTTCACGCTGCTGTGCGTCCAATTCATTCTCGTTCCAATGTTATTGCATTTATATTCGGTATTGTAAGTAAGGCACCTGCTCACTCTCAAGTGGAAGTAAAAACAGTCAATGCACAGCCTGCCATTCTCATATCTATCGATGGTACTCTTCAAAGCATTATTAGCTTTTATATTCGCGATGAGTGTGTTCAAGAAATCTACTTCACATTAAACCCAGATAAATTGCCTAAATAAGTATCCATATAAAAGGTGGTGTCTAATAAATCCGTAAAACGAAAAAAAAGCGAGGGCTACCCTGCCGAATACAAACGAGTGTAGGCTTATCCTGGCGTTAGCAAAACGATCGTGTGCTTATCCTGACGCATACAAACGAGCGTAGGCTTATCCTGGCGTTTGCAAACGAGCGTAGGTTAACGGAAGTGAGGAGAGTGTCGATTAAATTATCTCAGGAGGGATCCTATCCTTGCAAAGCGGAATTTTATGAGGCTGTACAGACAATCGGGCTTAAAAGGGGGAGAAAATGCTACCATTTTCCATTCCCTACTTCACTGTATTTGAAATTTAGGCAATAGAAAACTAGAGGGGCGTTTTCGCACGAACCCCAGAGTCAGCGGGTTTCTTTGTTTAACAAATTGTTTGAGGTTAACCACCATACTTACGACCTTCACGTATACACGTCGTTTCTCCCTTGTTCGAGTACGGGCGTTACCGAGACCATTGTGGTTCTTCAACTCATTAATCTTGCGTTCAACGTCATTGCGCAGGAAGAAAAGCTGCTTAGCTTCTTCCGTTTCATTGAAGGCCTTAGCTTCTTGGAACTCATCATAATAGTCACTTACGAATATTTTTCGGCCGTGTACGCTAGTGGTGCACTGTTCACGAAGGGGGCATTCTTCACAGGTGGTCTTCGGAAAGTGGTACTGCGTTCCTTCAAGCTTTTGGTTGTAATACTTTTTATGTGTTACTTGACCGGCTGGGCAGGTCATGGCGCCAGCTTCTGCATCATAGGTAAATTTATCATTAGAATACAAGCCAGTATGGTTGTCATTCACAGCTTGAAGTGGTGACGCAAAAGTTATCTCTTGGTTCTTCAAATCACGCCGGTGGTAACCACGTCCGTATGCGGAATCGGCCACGACAATTGCAGGCTTCACATCATGCTCTTGCTGTACGGCTTGAAGCAGTTCCTGCAATCGATCCCCGTCTGGTTCATTGCCTGCAATGGGTTCAGCTGCAAGTACAATTTCGTTGGCGGCAGACATGACAACCTGAATTTTATCACCCCTGTAAGTTGTTGACCTTTTCTTGGAGACTCGTGCATCTGGATCCACGCTGCTTAGCAATTGGTTCGTAGGGCGATCTTTACGTGGACGTTTTCGGTGGCTGTCATCGGGGTCGTTAGGGTTTCCGGGCATTGTATTTTCGTTAAGAATACGGAATAAGATAGCCTGCCTTTCCAGTGAAGCGAGTTGTCGATTACGATCTTTCCAGGACCAAAATACAGGACAAATCGTTTCTTTTTCAAACCAGTGCAGCAGTCCATATGCCAGCACAACAAGCCGACTGAATGAGGCGCTTATGTCTTCCGACTTAGGGTTTACTGGTAGCTTTGCGGTAAGCGGCTGCAAGTCTAATTCCAGTGTAAGCTGTCGGTATAGCATATGATGTGTACGTTTGAGATGATTGATCACCCGAAGGATAGCTTGCTTAATGAGACGATATGCCGACAACCGTGCAAGACGTCCGTTCGTATGAAAGGAATCGACTAACCATACGTCCTTGTTGTCGCCCCATAATCCCTTCTGCTTCGCTTGGGCGAGAATGTGGTGGTGACAAGCATCGAATAGCGAAGACCCCATTCGTTCCCGATCAAGTCCAATCGTACTATGGTCGAATCCAATGAAGCTAACCGGCAAACCCAAAAATCGCTTAATAAACAAATCTCCGATGACGCGTTCTTCCATTTCACGATCTGACAAATCGTAATAGCGTTGTACAATGTGAAGTTTAAGTTTAAGCGAAGGGGCGTACGGCCTTGGTCCGCGAGTAGAGTAAAGCGGTGCACAGATTTCATCGGCAAAACTGAAGTCGATTAATTCAGCTACCCGACTCCAAACTGGATGCTCGGGTAACACCGAATATACCTCCACATCGGCAAAAGATAACTGATCCAATTGTTTATAGTGTACCTGTTTCAAGCGAACCACCCCCACCTTATTCGTACTTTCATTATACCACGAATAAGAGAGTAATCGTTCGATTTCAGAAGAAATCAAGTGGTTTTATTGGATTTTTGGCACTTTATTTTCGAAGTAATTAATCGACACTCTCCAGAGAGACGTTATTTCAACTAATTAAGAGCATTTTACAGCTAACGGAGCTCAGAGACGTTATTCTCCTATTTTTAGTTCGTTTTGAAGAAATCTTGCCTAATAAGGCCTCTCAGTTCTGTTAGAATTACATATTTGGTAAATATATCGATATAGTCGAGTAGGTGGGGCCTCTCCTTTCGAGGATTGTGCCCCTTGCCCCTCACAGATCCGTACGTGCGCAATTCACGCATACGGCTCTTCACAACGTCCTTACAGGTTGCATACTCGTCATG